>Ga0209755_10000480_pt1 | contig 73040 bp, 62 predicted proteins | sample TergutCo191P1_FD_187301 | JGI IMG/M metagenome (GOLD analysis project Ga0209755, IMG submission 187301) | Cornitermes sp. P1 segment gut microbial communities from Petit-Saut dam, French Guiana - Co191P1 (SPAdes) (version 2) | ecosystem: Host-associated > Arthropoda: Insects > Digestive system...
TAGCACGTAAGGCACTCAACCGCCTTACTGATGAGGGTGCAATACAAAAGATTCTTCGAGGTGTATATTATTGTCCCCGATACAGTGAGCTTTTGATGGAATATGAAGCGCCTTCTCCACATCAAGTAGCGTTAGCGATAGCTCGAAAATTTAACTGGAACATCGCCCCATCGGGAACAACGGCATTAAACGTGCTTGGATTATCAACTCAGGTTTCTGCTAAATGGAGTTATATAAGTGACGGGGCTTATAACAGCTTTAGCCTTGGCAATATTACGATTGAGTTTAAGCACCGCAATAATCGGGAAATTACAGGGATGAGCTACAAAACAGCTTTGATTATCCAAGGGATTAAGGCAATGGGCAAGAATTGCATTGATGATTCGATGGTTGCCAAGCTCAGAGCGTCATTAACCGAGAATGAAAAGCAAGCGTTAAGACAGGAAGCGAAGTCAACTACCGTTTGGGTTTATAATATTATACAGAAAATTTGTGGAGGGGGCTGATATGCACGAGATATTAAGACTGCCGGATGAAGAGAGGATTACCATTTTCCGTAACACGGCTCAAAAGATGGGCGTTCACGAAGCCATTGTGGAAAAGGATTATTGGGCGTGCTTGCTGCTTGATTATCTGTTTCATGGAAGTGAATATAGAAAAAACCTGACATTTAAGGGTGGTACGAGCCTTTCAAAGTGTTTCGGTTTGATAAAACGGTTTTCTGAGGACATTGATTTGATTTTAGACTGGCGGTTGCTTGGTTATGGGAAAGATGAACCGTGGCAGGAGCGTTCAAAGACCAAACAGGATGCGTTTAATAAAGATGCGAACTCAAAAGCTGAGACTTTTCTTGCTGAACGGTTTTTGCCTAGTTTTATCTCAGACATATCTGATATCATTGGAGAAGAAGCAAAGGCAGAAATTGAAAAGGATGACCTGCAGACGATTAGCTTTCAATATCCAAAGCTCTTTAGTGCAGAAGCTATTTTGCCGTCGATTCGCTTGGAACTTGGAGCATTAGCCGCGTGGACGCCCGCTGTTGATAAGCTAGTTATGCCATACATTTATGAACACTATCCTCAACTATCACAAGTGACTTCAACTTCTGTTACTACAAGTTCTGCGGAAAGGACGTTTTGGGAAAAAGCTACGATACTGCATCATGAAGCAAATCGCCCTGAATCCAGTGATATGCCAATGCGATATTCACGCCACTACTATGATTTATTCTGCATAGCCATGTCAGAGCATAAGGCAACCGCATTGGAACAACTCGATCTTTTGCAAAGGGTGGTTGAGTTCAAAATGAAATTCTATCCGAGGTCTTGGGCAAAGTATAATGAAGCCGTGCAGGGTTTAATAAAACTGGTTCCCCCGGATTCACGACTTAATGCCTTGCAGGATGATTATGATAGCATGGCAGAAATGCTTTTCGGAGATTATCCGCCTTTTGGTGAGTTAATGGGTGTAATTGGAGATTTAGAGGCAGAAATTAATCATATTAAGTGATGTCCCAAAAATCATATGGTAATTGGGACGAGAAGTCTTCAAATACTTGAGTCGGAAGCACTTCTCCGACTGTAAACGGACAAACTGTTACAATAGATATTCCCGCCTCGGTAATAGGCGGAAGAACCCTCGTGCCTCTCCGTTTCGTAGCCGAGAGTTTGGGCGTCACTGTAGACTGGAATGCAAACACAAGCACGGTGACGATAACCTCGTAATATGTAGAGAAAAATAAATGCTCCGTCACGCAACCGGACAGAAATCGCAGTTATAAATCCGATTGATTTCATAAGGAGGTATCCAAATGAGAGTTAGTACAGTATTGCGTGACAGAGGAATGCGTGTTCTTGCTGAGCAACTAGGCTTGGTAGAAGCCGAGCGGTTTATAGCGTTGATTCGACGTGAGGCATTTGACTACACGCAATGGAGACAGGGGCTTTACGAAGATGTGCCATTGGATGCGTTTCTTCAAAACGCACAGAACTATCGCAACGCATTATCGGAATAATATAGTGGTCGGCTTGTCAAAGGCGAAAAGTCCGGGCGGGAACAAGGTTGGCTATCCATAGAAGAAGTCGAAGCATCTTTGGGATTGCAGTATTGCAAAACTTGATATATCTCCCGAAACAAGAAATGATTTGCATGAGATTAAAAAATACATTACGAACCGAGTTGTGCATCAAATCTCAGCTTCCCTTTCCTTGCATAGATAACATAGAGCACCGATACCCAGTAGTTTCTCTCAGAAACAGACTTGCCCGAATTGATACGCTCCAAACAAACAGACTCCTTAACAAGGAAATCCCCGCGAACCAAAGCAAGATTGATATTATCATCTAAATCGCTCAGCATCGCCGCATCTTGTCTGCGGGACGAGACATAACCGAGCACGGCATCTTGAAGTCTGGTGTATTCAGAATGTAAAAACAGCCCTTCGAAATACCTAAGTCCAATTAAAGGGACTGCATTTGCGACAGTTCCCAATCCCATCTTAAGCGCCGCATCTTCGTTAGACTGAGCTAAATACAGGAAGTAAATTTTCTTTACCTCTCCGGACAATCTAAGCATTCTGCCAATCCGCTGTACACGCTGCCGGGCGCTAAGGCTTGTAGATACGATTATACCTACATCCGTCGAAGGGATGTTAAGCCCTTCATCCAGCGCCCTGCAGCACACCAGAATCCTCAAAGCTCCGTTGCTGTAACGCTCTAACATAAGTTTTCTCGAATTATCTGCCATTTGCGAATGATATAGACCTACTTGCTCGGGAAATAGCTCATTTATCGCCGCAAACAATTGCCCGGCAGATGAAATGCGTTCACAGAACAGAATCATCCTAGCCGTGTTTGGCTGTGACACAACAATATCCACAGCACACCTCAGGCGCTCTGAAGCCATATGGCAGAGCGTCCTTCTATTGTAGATGAGCGTCAGCACGTTTTGTGCCAGTTGAGCGCTTTCTCCAAATGATTTTGCAATCCCATGCAGTCGCGCGAAGAAAATACCGGAAGTCATATCTCTTAACTCAGGATTTTCACGTCTGAGGGAATGTAAGGATTTATGAAGTTCAGCACTCAACTGCTCATATTGCGCAAGCTCATTTTTCGTAAAATTCAGGCTTATGCTAAAAAGTATAAACCGGCTGATGATACGGTCCCGCAAAGCACACTCCAAATCATACGCATATATCTCCCTGCCCAGAGGGATCGATATTGATCGCATGTCAACTATATCCGGAGTTGCGGACAAGCCTAAAGAGTAATACGCCGATTTTTCTTCCAGCAGCCTATAGAAGTCAAAAATCTTATTGTTTTCCGCGCTGCCATAATGGTGGCACTCATCGGCAATCAGCAATATCGCGTTCCCGCCGCCCAGTTCCGATATGATGTCACGAGCCATGCTATAACGTGCGGAATTAATTACATAAATCAAAAACTTTCTGCCGCGATCCTTCCGCTTACCAAAATACACACCGATGTCAGACGACGGGACATGCAAAACCCGCTTAATATCTTCCTTCCACTGCAAGGCCAGAAAGGTTTGGGGAACAACTATCTTTATTTTGAGAGGATTAACCGAATGTGTTTCCAAAAGCCTAACGGCAGAAAGCGCCAAAAAAGTCTTCCCGGAGCCGGTTACAGCATTGACGATGCCCCGAAAACCATTTTTCTGCCAAATATCCAAACATTCGCGCTGCCATTTGAGAAGCTGCATATTACACACCGTACCTTAGGCTCACAAAGCTGGTAGGGGATATAAGAAGGGAACTTGACAAGCTGGCAAAAGCATCATTTAACTCCGCCGCATTTGCAAAAGAGCTTGCGGCGGCATATGATATGGCGATTATGAAGCTATCAAGGAAAAAGCATTGCGCCGAGGACTCCCCGGTATATGCCTTAGATTTATATGATTTACTGACGCCGATGAAGCGGTCAAAAAGGGAATACACGAAAATCGACTATGCCTACGACCTTGCGCGTCTTTATTCCGCGGGGAATACCGAACTGGAAGACGGACGCAAGCTGCGCTTTGATTCGATTCGCGACAACAAAAAAACAATCCGCATATTGGATAGTAATAATACGGAGCAGTTTATAAGCACAGTACGTTTCTGCAAATAGGGCTAAGAGGGGAGGCTTCGCTATGAACATTGATGTTGCGACTGTGGCAGAGTGCCTAAGGAGCGGAAATACACCGAGGGACAAGGACATCTTAACCGACCTTACGGTGGGGCTTGACTATTTGACCGATTTTTGGGAAGAAAACTATCTGGCAAGCTACATCCCCCTGGGCGGCAGCAAGATCCAGTTTATCACCGGACGGATTGGAAGCGGAAAAACACACCTGATTGAGTACTTTGCAAGCCGTCCGAGAAACTACAAGACCGTTTCATTTTCGGCACGGGAGGTTTGGATCAATGACTTTAAAGAGATATTCTTTGAAGTGCTGCGCCAATGTGATTTAGACGACTGCTTGCTCCGCTGCGGTGAAAAGCTTGTGGGGGAACTTGGCTACCAAGCCGATGAATTCACAGGCGACTTCATGGAATATCTGTCTGAAGCGGGGGATAATAATCCAATCACCCGAAGAGAAATCAGGCGGCAACTGGATCAAATGTTCATGCACAACCCGTTAATGGACAACAACTTTGCGTATGCCTGTGCGCTTCTTACGGGAGGTGCTTTGGGGCATCCGCTGCTTGAGGAGACTTCACGCGAAGCGCTTTTAGGATGGCTCTCAGGCAACAAGGAAGTGAAGCTTTCGACACTCAGAAGCCTCGGGCTATCGCCCACCCGCATTTCAAAGCACAATGCCCGGCACATGCTTCGCTCACTGATCGAGGTAATCAAAATGGCAGGGTACGATGGTCTCGTTATCGCCATTGATGATTTAGACATTCTGGTGTCCGGAGATAGCCTTGAAGAGATAAGATACACGAAAGTAAAGCGTGATGATGTATATGAAAGCATCCGCGAACTTATTGACGAGATAGATACTCTCCGCAGTGTCTTTATGGTTTTAGCGTTTAACAGGAAGCTCATAGATAATGACGCTATTGGCATAAAATCATATCAAGCGCTCTGGTTCCGGATTCAAAATGAAATAAAAAGCGACAGGGTAAACCGTTTTTCCAGCATGATAGATTTGGATACCCTCCCTATCTATGATGCGCAAACGGCTATGGAGCTTTCCGGGCGTATTTCAAAACTGCTAAGTAAAGACGGCGCTTATAGCATTAAGCCATTAACGGAGCAAACGGTGTCGGAACTTATTTCAAAAACCGGATTCAGTGAAATCTCACTACCGCGCAGGATAGTGATGGAAACAGTAAATGGGGGAGATGGGGCGGCATATGGATTTTGAGGCTAGAAAAGTAATCGAAGCACTGCGTTCAGGCATTCCGTCAAGAACTATCGGTGCATATTTCGGCGGGGCAAGAATCGAACTACTGGCGGAGATTTCGCAGTGGCTCAGCGATAAAACAGGCGGTGGCAAAGTCCTGACAGCGAGCTATGGCGAGGGCAAAACCCACTTGCTTAATACAGTATTCAATATAGCGCAGAGGAAAAACATGGCGGTTTCCATGTTGACATTATCCAAGGAAACCCCATTTAGCAATCTATATCAGGTATATAGCAAAATAGCGCAAAACACATATCTCCCAAATCGAGAACAACCGGGATTTGAGCACCTGATTGGTCGGCTAAACACAAGTGATATGAACGCGCTTTTACTTTTTGCGGCAAAGGAGCTGCAGACCGACAAGCTCTACTACCTACTCAAAGCCTACGGAAATACAGATAACACCGATGTGCAGTTTTCCCTGTTGGCTGACCTGCAAGGAGATTTTATCGCGATAAACCAGCTAAAGAAGGTATATAGGGAGATTTTTGCCGAAAAAGTCGTCTTATCAAATAACTTCGTGAAGAGCAAGCATATATGGGATTACTTTGAATTTGTTAATAAGCTTATCGCCCTATCAGGGCTAAATGGCTGGGTAATCCTTTTCGATGAGGCTGAAAACATTGGACGATTAGGGCGCAAGTCGCGCTTTAGCGCCTATTCGAACATGGCAAAGTTTTTAAATGCCGAAGACAACTCAATCCATTCCATCTTTACCATGACAAATAATTATGCCACCCAAGTAATAGATGGGAAGGATGAGCGCAGATATCTGGCCGAATCGGAAAACACGGATAAGGAAGCGATTGAGCAAGTCATAGGATCAATTGAGGCAGCGGAAGAATTGATCCCGCTCACCGAAGATGAGTTTATGAAGGTGATGACAAGGATTATTGACTTCCACGCACGAGCATTTGAATGGACGCCGATTATTGATGCCGGAGAGCTTTGCGACACTATCTTGTCACAAGGGTACTATCAACATTTACGCACGAAGATAAGGGTGACTATCGAATATTTAGACCAGCTATATCAGTTCGGAGACGTAAGTACCATAACTGCCGGAAAACTGGATCAAGAAACCTACGAAGAAGAAATCCCCCTGCCGGACGAGCTTTAATGATGACCATATATAATGAAAATTACAACTGCAAAATGTATGGTTTTGTATTTACGTTGCTCATTCAGTACATCTTAAAAATTCATCTATCGCGTCCGCGACCTCGTCAAAATCACTATGCAGTAAGTGACCGGAAATTTCACTAAGCAGCTCTTTTATCGGCGGCGTCCATGCTTTTTGCTTTAGCAGCACAATTAACTCATCTGCGGTGTTTTCATCGTACTGACTGCATGCTGTTTTTACAAGCAGTAGCTTTTCGTGCAGATACGCCGTATCTTCTTCTTTTCTGCCCTCAGCATTTTCGGCTTCGTTCTCAAGCGCAGCGGTCAATGTTCGCAGCGCATCAAGGAAAGCAGGGGTCTCAGAGACAATAACTTCGATATCGCCTGCCCTCCCGGCCTGTTCAAGCTTAAGTGCGGTTGCGGACAAATCAAGTCTCCCAATATTCGCAAGTGAGCTTTTAGTCCCATGTACATGAACTACATAATTGCGCAGGTCAGCCTCGGCAAACGGTTTTGTTTTTTCTATTATTCCCGCCATTACTTTCAGGGATTTTTTTGCGTCTCTAACGAAAATTTCTGCGATTTCAGGTTTGATTTCTCCTGGCGCTGTGTCGGTATCCGGAGGTCGCGCAACTTTCAAATGCGGTCTATGTCTTGCCGCTGCGATTACTTCCGGTGGTTGTCTGTCACGCACAAATTTATTTAACACGGCGTTTAGCCGGCGAGTATCTATCGGCTTTGATATAAAATCATCGAAGTAGTTGTCGGTAAACAACTCAGCTTGCCCCGCCACCGCGTTGGCAGTTAGTGCAACAATAGGTCGGTCATACCCCATAGTACGCAGACGCGTTGCCGTCTCAACTCCGTCCATACCCGGCATCATATGATCCATAAAAATAATATCGTATACTTTACCTTGCTTGATTTTTTTCAATGCGGCAAAACCGCTGTCTGCGGTATCTATTTTGATTCCGTAAGGTGCAAGAAGCCCTTTTGCAACGTAGATATTCGTTTCCACATCGTCAACTATCAAGACACTGCCGTAAGGCATAGGCTCACGGGAAATTTGCGATCTTTTCATATGAACTCTGCCATCGGTTCGGAAGCGTCTCAAGTTCTCGGCGACCTCCCTGCCCAGCACCTCCGATCCGCTGATAACCTGCGGAAGCCGCACAGTGAACACGGTTCCTTTGCCAAGCTCGCTGTCCACAGTTATTTCCCCATTCATCAGGCTGACCAGATTCCGCGTTATGCTCATGCCAAGCCCTGTCCCTTCGGTTGCGCGGTTTGTTTCCTGATTAAACTGGGCGTATTCGTCGAACAACATGCTTATCTGTTCTTCCGTCATGCCCTGCCCCGTGTCACTTACGCAAAAAACTAAGAAAACGCCGCCGTCGGCGCCCGCGGTTTTTGCGGAGACAGAGAGCTTTACAGTTCCCGCCATAGTGTATTTAAAGGCGTTTGAGAGTAAGTTGTTGAGAATTTGCTTAACGCGCAGCTCATCGCCGACAAGAAGCTTGGGCACATTTTCATCTACGTCCATCTTAAATTCGATTGCTTTGCTGCCTATACGCATCATATTAAGCTGTGCAGTGTCGCTTACGAGGCTTGCAACTTCATATTTTCCGGTAATTAGTTCAAATTTCCCTGCTTCTATCTTTGAAAGATCGAGTGTATCGTTGATGATACCGAGAAGCAAATCGCCGGAAGTGTATATTCTATCAAAAGCCAACTTTACGTCCGGATCCAGGTTTTCTTTCTGGAGTTGGATTTCAGTTATTCCAAGTATTGCATTCATGGGTGTTCTGATTTCATGGCTCATGGTGCTTAGGAAAGCGCTTTTGGCTTTGTTCGCTGCCTCAGCGTCCATACGCTGCCGCTCCGCCTCTTTTATGAGGGTTTTGATGTTTGTCACATCAAGAACCGCACCCGCCACGCGAATGGCGAACCCGTTCTCGTCTCGTATGGAATCGCCGGAAGCACGGAAGTGGATATATTCTCCGCTTTTTCTTTGCACCCGGTATTCGATATCAAAGGGCGTTTTTCCGGTTGTGTCCGTCAGGTGCTTCTCAAAGTCGCGTATAACTCCACCTCTGTCTTCAGGGTGCATACGATCAACTAAGCTGCAAAGTAAATTGGGAAAATCATCCTCGTTTTCAAACCCCAGCATATGCCGGATTTCGGTTGACCAGTTAAATGGATTTGAGAGGTTTACAGGGTCGTCCCTAACGACTTCCATATCCCATAGTCCGATTTTAGTTGCCTTTACCATCAGGTTCATCTTGAGTAGTTGAAATTCGCTGCGCTCACGAGTTATGATAAGCTCCTTTTCATGCTCTCGTATATCGGTTATATCCGACACATAAAGGACAATAGCGAAGCTGTCTCCGTAGGGAACCTTTTTAACCTCTACGTCAAGGGTTTTTACTGTGCCATCGATGTGCAGTTCGGTTTCAAACTCAAGGCTGCCTTTCGTTGACGCAGTTTCCAGCATTTCATAAAAACGCACCGAAGGGAGCTTGCCGGAGTGTGATTCCGGTACGATTTCATTTATACGTTGCCTAAACCCTGAGATAAGGTCTTCCCTTGTGGCAAAGCCCAAAAGCGCACATGCAGCAGGGTTGCAATCCATCACATTGAAATCATCGTCAAAAAGAACCCTTACGTGAGGGCTCGCGTCAAACAAAGCTCTCATGTACAAATCCGCTTTATGCGTTACATCCATCTTTGTATCTCCTATCGCGAATAAATTTCGGATCTGTTGTGTGCTATATGTGCGGCAATTATAGTATGATGAAGTTTTGGCAAACCAGGGGCAACACGATATCATTAAATTAGTAATACGATAAGTGTGTAAAATTCATTATATCATAATGATAAAAATCTAACAAGGGCAGCAGCCCTGAAACGACAGTTTGCACAAGCTGAAGTTGCTGGAGAGAGACTTCCGATTGTGGATTTGGCCGAGTTGTGATACAATTTCAGTTGTAGGATAGCTCGTTGTTGAGCGAGATGCAGGGTGAAGAAAGATTTGATCTTGGTGGTGGGTGTAGTTGAAAAGATATTTGCATTTAACGTCCGTATTGTTATTTCCGTACTTAATAGCACTTATTTTAGCGGGCTTGGTTCTCCCTGTTTTTACTTGGAGAGAGTATACAATCATTATCTATGCAGAGCTAGTTGCCGGGTGGTTGATAGAACATTGGCAACTTACTTTAATTTTTTATATCTTGGCGTTAGGATGCTCGATTTTTACATTTATCAAAAGCATTTCGAGGAAAAGGAGCGCAAAGGAGTTGCTCAAAGTGAATATGCTTATTAAATTGCTGCATATTCCAGCCTATATGCTTATCACTATCAGCATGATTTCTGTATTCTTATGGGCGCAACCAATTTTCTTTATGATGGCGCTATTCGGTTATATGGCTATCTATTTGACCGGGCTCATCGGATTATGCGGAATAATCAGAGGGTATAAGGAACAGAGTTTTTCAAAGATTGGAGCAATTTTCCTCGGCATACTTCAATTTGTTCTCTTATTTAACGCAGACGCCATAAGCGCAATAATTGTTTATAATCGAGCAAGGCGAGGGTCGCGCGAGCTAGCTCGCATGAAAGAGGCGGCGAAGATTTCAGCGAAGCTATAATCGAGCAAGGCGAAGGTCGCGCGAGCTAGCTCGCATGAAAGAGCCGGCGAAGATTTCAGCGAAGCTATAATCGAGCAAGGCGAAGGTCGCGCGAGCTAGCTCGCGCGAAAGAGGCGGCGAAGATTTCAGCGAAGCTATAATCGAGCAAGGCGAAGGTCGCGCGCAAAAATCAAAAACACGGAGGCAAAAAAGTGGAAACAACAAAACAATTTGAAATAGGTCCAATCAGACCGCCTAGCGAGGCAGATAGCCTATTGCTGCGCATAACACGAAACTGCCCTTGGAACAAGTGCAAATTTTGCACAATATATAAAGATCAGCAGTTCAAAGCCCGCACAGTAGAGGATATAAAAGCAGACATTGACCAAGTCGCGCAGTATCGAGAAAATGTTGCTGACAGTAAATCAGAAGGATTATATAAGCTTCCGGAGGAGCAGTTGCAAAGATACCTATACATAATGCAATGGATGGAAGCAGGGGAAGAATCGGTGTTCCTTCAAGATGCGGACACAATGGTTCTGACATATGACAAATTGCATGAAATTCTGTCATATTTAAGAAAAAAACTGCCGAATATAAAAAGAGTTACTACATACGCAAGAGTAAACTCACTAAACAAATTCACAGTAGAGCAGCTAAAAGAACTAAAAGAAGCCGGTCTTGATCGCATTCATGCAGGGTATGAATCAGGCTCTGACGAAGTACTAAAGTTTATCAACAAAGGATATAGCAAGGCTGCGGAAATCGAAGCAGGTCAGAAAGTAAAAGCCTCCGGCATAGAGCTCTCCATCTACTATATGCCCGGAGTCGGCGGCAGAGATTTATCGGAAAAAAATGCAAAAGAAACAGCGGATGTGATAAACAGAGTAAACCCAGACTTTGTCAGAATCAGAACATTTGTGCCAAAAAAAGGAAGCGAGCTTTATAATGATGTCCAATCCGGACAGTTTGCCCAATGTACGGACAAGGAAAAAGCGCTTGAACTTAAAAAGCTTATTGAGCATATCGATGGAGCAGATGGCGAGATGCTCAGTGATCATATAATTAATCTCTTTGAGGACGTCAAAGGAAATATGAACACAGATAAAGAAAAAATGCTGTCTGTATTCACCGAATTTGAGAATTTCAGCCAGAATGAGCAGCGAAGATACCAAATGGCACGCCGCTTGGGACTTATCAGGACATTTAGCCACGTGCCGTTACTGAGCAATCAGCAAAATAAAACTATAAGTGAATACCTGGGGAAACTGGACACAGATGCAGCCTATGAAGACTTCTTGTTAATGCTATTGCGCAGATATATTTAGCGGGGTCTCGCAACCATTGCTGTCGCTAAAACTGCCGTGAAAATATAAGCGAGCAAGAGCGGATAGAAATGAAAACAACTAACTCTTTTCTTGCTATTGCAAGAAAAAATTTCGTCATATTAATACTGTATTTTTCTTTCTTCCTGGCAAGTGGCGGAATGGAGGGTAGCATCCCTTTTGTCTTCGACGCAAGGAGTATCTCTGAACATAATTATGGAGTCTTCCTCTCTGCCTTGAGCATTCTTGAAATTGTGTTTCCACTGGCAGTTGTCTATCTTGCATGCAAATACAACCCGGTCACAATCAATAATATTTTCATCATTATCGTTATTATTGCATCGTATTTAATAAATTTATTTGCATCTAATACAATTATGTTCATTGGCTTGCTGCTAATTGGCGTTTCCAGAACTGTATTCAATTGTTCAGTCGGCAACGCAATTAGCCAGACTATTCCGGCTGACGAAAGGGTGAAGTACTTTGCTGTAAGAGATTTGTTTCTCTATGGGGCTATTGCAATCAGCATGTTTATAAGTCAAAGGGTACTTGAAATGCATCGTGTTGAAACTATTTATGCAGTATTGTCACTTTGTCTTATTGTAACTATTGTCTCAGCAGCAAAAACGGGTGGCATCATAGCCAAAAATCCTGATTGCAAAACTGAACAAAAGAATCTTAAAATTTCTTCATATTACAGCGAGCTGAAAACAATAATTAAAAACAAGCTGTTTGTTGTTATACTGGTTATGCAAATTGCCTCTGCAATATATTCTGTTGTATTGCGATTTATACCACTGCTGGCACTACAAAACAACATTTCGGCAGGCGTTTTTTTACAGTATGTTGGGGTGTTTACTTTGATTAACTGTATCGGGTCTTTAGCTCTTTCGCACTGGGTTTCAATAGCAAATAAAAAGCTTATATACTTGCTGGATGTAGTTTTCGACATAATATCTGCATCAATATTTATCTTTGCAGCAACTCCGTATATTTTTCTTCTAGGGCTAAGTTTTTCACTATTAAAAGACATGTTTGCACCGGTTGCATTTTCGTATTTCTATGATTGTACGGATTATATTGATATGAAAGACAGTGCCCCCGCTATGTTAGGGCTGATGTCTACAATATCAAGTGGCATAAATGTAATCGTTCCTGTTGTAATTGGTCTATATTGGGGCACTAATAGCAACAACGTAATATTTATAAGTATGCTCTGTCTGCTAACTTCTTTTATCATTGGCGCAAAATTTCTTCCTGCGATGCGACGGCAATAGACTTGTGATGTAATGACTATCCGTTTAATTTGGCGGTGGAATATTTTTTAGTACATTTAATGCTAGATTCCTTTATTGACAAGCACATGGCGCTATGATAACATCGACAGCGTGATAAAGAAAAAATAATAAGACTGATTCGGTTCGCCGCATGGCGAAAAGAGTGGAATGGGGTGAGACGCCCCGCGAGTAGGTCACTGTGATGCTCCGCCGCAATAGGCACAAGGAGATAAGTCAGATACATCCCGAATCGGTTGCGCACCTGCCATAACCGGGTTGCGAACCGCTTTATTAGCGTTCGTTTGCCTTTTGGCAGAAACGAGCGCTATTACTTTTGCAATTATCGGTGATTAGATTTGACAATAGCACAATAGCTGGAAAGGAACTTACTATGAAAAAGACAAAGAAATGTTCACGACCAATCGCAATACTCCTTACGCTTATAATGCTGTTTGGAATGTTGCCCGTTTCCGCTCTTGCCGTCAGCATGGAAGCTCAAACATACTGGGACGGCTCGGTTGCGACCTCGTTTAGCGGCGGAAGCGGCACTCAAGCAGACCCATATATGATCGCAGACGGCTCGGAACTTGCGCTTTTGTCTGCGCTGATAGCAGACGTCTCAACTAATCCTGAGTTTAGCCCCGGGCACTACATACTCATTGCCGACATAGACATGGGCGGCAGTGAAAATAACTTTACGCCGATAGGTTTCAACAATGCGGCAAACCAGCGCTTTGTAGGTCACTTCGATGGCAATAATCACATCATAAGTAACCTCCATGTCAGCAGAACGGTACAGACAGCCGGGCTGTTCGGCTTCGTTCGCAACACAGACGAGTCCGGCGTGCCAACAGGCGGCGGGCTGAGGAACATTGTGCTTAAAGATCCCGTAATTTCAAATACCGCGCTATACACCGGCGGACTCGTAGGCTGGGTTGTCGGGCAAAACTCAGCAAATCCATACCCAATAGAAAACTGCGCGGTTATAAATGCAAGAATTACTTCCGCAAGCAACTTCGTCGGCGGGATTGCAGGCTCCGCATCAAACTCTGCCATCAGGGAATCCTACGCCATAGCGGAGATAACCGGAAACGGCACGAACAGAGGCGGACTTCTGGGCACAGCCGCGACCTCGGCAGTCATTGAGCACAGCTTTGCCCGCGGCTCATTAAGGGGCAGCGGCACTGTGGGCGGATTTATCGGCGGAACAGCGCCCGGGTCGCTCACTATCAGGTACAGCTACGCAGACGTCAGTGTTGAGTTTACAGCAGCGGGCAATGTCGGCGCCTTTGGGCTCGTCACCTCGTTTTTACCTCCGGCGGCCGCCGTTATGACGAATAATTACTTTAACAGCGGCGCAAGAATAATAACAGCAAATACAGGCACGCCAATAACTTTACACAGATTTACAGCAATGACGGAAGATGAACTGAAATCTGATGAAACAGTTACGCTGCTCAATGCCGGCGGAGAAAAATACGCAATCGCGTCTGAATATCAGTCCGCAAACGATGGATTTCCCTATTTGCCGGGCACTTATACTGAAATTATCGACCTTATACAACTTGAAACACCGGTAGGCATTGCATGGCTGGGCGATACCGCAGTGGCGGCTTGGCAGCCCGTCCTCCATGCCGAAGGGTATAGAATAGTCCTATTTAAGGGCGGCAATCAGGTAGTCACAGCGCAAGTTGAAAAAGACGTCTTATCGCTTGACCTGACGGGCGACATTGGCTTAAACGGCAGCGGGGACTACACCTTTGCAGTAGTGGCGCTCGGAGACGGGCGAACTACCCGTTCAAGTGCTCAATCCGAACAAAGCACAGTATATAATGCGACTGTGACAGGAGCGGACGTAACGTTCAATATCAATCTGCCTGACGGGATGGCAGAGTACCGCAGAGCGGGCGACCCGGTCATTACGGTATCAGTTGGGACAACTCAGGTCAACTTTGTAAACGGAGTAGCAAAATCCCTGCCGGTCGGCAGTTATAGCTACACGATAGACGCACTGGGATTTACACCGATCAGCGGCATAGTAGCGGTCGCCTCGGACGCTGTTACGATAAATGCGGAGCTTTATAATGATAGCGGCTGGGATGGCACGTCCACTATAGAGCCGCAACTGGCAGACGGGGTGTATCAAATAGCGTCGGGCTATGAACTTGCGTGGTTTCGTGACAGGGTCAACCTCGGCGGTGCCAATTTTACGTTAAATGCGCAGCTCGTCAATGATATAAGCCTTGACAGCCACGAATGGATTCCGATCAGCAGATTTACCGAATCCGGGGCGAATGTCGGGTACAGCGGAACTTTTGACGGACAAGGGCATAGAGTCAGAAATCTCAGCATAACGACCGGAGCGGATGGTTCGGGTCTGTTCGGCTATCTATTTGCCGCAACAGTGAGAAACCTTACGGTTGACGGAAGCATAATTGCCGGGCAACATTCCGGCGGCATAGCGGGAGTTGCATCAGGCGGAGGCAGCACAAGCAGCTTTACCCCCGCGCCCGCTACAGGCACTACTATCAGCAACTGTATTAGCTATGTTGACATCACAGTTAACAGAAACCTATTAAACTCGGCAAACAACATCATGGTTGGCGGCGTTGTCGGCAACTTAAGAAATAATGCGTTTGTCAATACAGCCGGCATAATTGAAAACAGTGCCAATTACGGAACTATAGTCGGCGGGAACAACGGATATATCGGAGGTATTGTCGGAAACGCGGCAAACGGACTCGGGATCAGAAACAGCGCCAATTACGGCAATATCAGCGGGCGCGGTTGGATTGGCGGCATTGCAGGTACAGCCTCAAATGTAACAGTCAGCGGGTGTTACAATGCGGGGACAATCACCGGTTCTCCGACAGGCGGCAACTCGGAAATCCAAATCGGCGGGATTGCCGGATTCTCAAACGGCATTATTGCAGACGTCTACAATACAGGCGCGGTTTCCGGCAGGTTTGATGTCGGCGGTATCGTAGGAAGGCATCAGAACACAGCGGCAAATACAAACCCGGAAAACAATCTGTTCTCAAACCCGCAAGTAACCAACGCATACAACAGCGGGGTGATAAGCGCCACGGAGATAAGCACGGGCGGTGCAATCGTAGGGAGTAAGAATAGTGCGGAAATAGGCGGACAACGCATTTTTAACACATACTTCCTTTCAGGGACAGCGCCATCCGGCGTCGGAAACAATGCACACGAAGATGACGAGGCGATTTCCAAGACGGCGGAGGAGTTAACGGAGCCGGGTATGGCGCAGCTTTTGGGAAGCGCCTTCATTCCGAATATGAGCGGATTCCCTCTGCTTTCCTGGCAGGGAGGCGGCAGTGTTGACCCGGTTGTAAGCTTCGCATTGACGCCTGCGGGCGCGGCTGTGGAGGTAAGGGACAGCGCTGATAATGTAATGACGCCAATGACAGGAACGGCAAACTCATTTATGCTTCCGGACGGCGTGTATACATACGAAGTGACGAGCGAGGGCTATATTTCGGAAACGGGCGACATTGAAGTTGCGGGCGCCGGAATGACCATTACCGTAGTCTTGACAAAAGAGCCGTTTACCCCCGCAGACGATCCCGTAACGGTCAGGTTTAGCGCGGCAAACGCAGACGGCACAGGATTTATATACATAAATGAAGCACTTGAAGTAATGCCGGGAATAGCGGCATATTATGGTTATAGCAATGACTCAAGCGTAATCCCGGCAGGCGAAATAAGCGCCCTTGACGTTCTGGTGGCGGCGCACATTTCTGTTTATGGCGAAGATATAGCTGCGCTCAGAGCGCAATTCGTGTTCAGCGGATGGATAACAAGAGTGTTCGGCGTAACGACTTCCAATGTTTCAACATTTGTAAACGCGATGATGCCCAATGACGGTACGCTGTTCTCGCCCACCGAATACAACGGCGCAAGTATAGCGCAGGCAAAAGTGACCGAAGGCGACCTTGTGCAGTTTTTCTTCAATCAAAGCACATGGCCGAACAGCGACACATACACGTGGTTTGAATCAAGCGGAGTAATGACGACGACCGTTTCCGCGGTAGCGGGCGAGCCGCTTAATGTTACGCTTAGGGGATATCCCGGCGCATGGGGATTTAACGTTAATCTGCCCTTATTCATTGCTCCGGTTACAAATGCAAGCATAGTCCCGTTAACGATTGCAAACGAAGGCTCCGGCAGCCTGGGAAGTCAAATTGCTGCTACCAACGCGCAAGGGGTTGCTGCGCTCATATTCAACAATCCCGGCGTATATGTACTGTCCGCGCGTGCAACCGGAGCTACAGCAGGAGGAAACAATCCGGGCGGCACACCGCTGATGCTGCCGTGGCTCATTGTGACTGTGACGGAAGCTCCGCCGGATATTGATGCTGACATACTTGCGGTAATCGCGCTGATAGATGCGTTGCCCGACTCCGTAAATGAAATAACGCTAAGTCACAGACAGGCGGTATCGGACGCAAAAAGCGCATTTGACGCCTTATCACAACAGCAGCAGGAGCAAATTGAACAAGTAAAACGCACGAAGCTGGCAAACGCGGTCTCAAGAATTGCGGATATAGATGCGGCGGCTGTCGTAGCTGCAATTATTAATGCATTGCCTGAAGCGGAAAATATCAATTTGAGCGACGAGCCTGCCGTTGAGGCGGCGCGAGAGGCTTACGACTCTTTGACAGCCGTGCAAAGAACTCTTGTGGACGAAGCTACGTTAGACAAACTACTTGCCGCACAGGCTAAAATTGCCGAGCTCAAAGGTGCGAGAGCTTTAATGCCGACTCCGGCAGAAGTCAGTGAAGTCCTTGAAAGAACCGCCGCATACCAGTTTGAAACGGTCACAGCGCCGACAGTTGGAACAGACTTCGGAGAATGGACGGTGCTGGCTCTTGCGCGAGGCGGCTTTATAACGGAAGAGTTTACGCATATTTACCTTTCAAACCTTCACGCCCACTTACAGGCAAATGACGGAAAGCTTTCTTCCGGCGGAGCAAACCATACAGAGTACTCCCGCGTTATTCTGGCGCTGACAGCATTGGGCGCTGACCCGTCAGATATTTTCGGATATAATCTGCTTGCCCCGCTCGCAGAATTTGAAAACTTGACAAGGCAAGGATTAAACAGCATTACATATGCTTTAATAGCTCTAAACAGCGGAAATTATGATATCCCGACACTCCCTGCGGGGCAGACATACACCCAAACTACACATCAACTGCTAATCACATTTATTTTAAGCGCTCAGCAATCTGACGGCAGGTGGGATATCACGCCCGGCAATGTTGACGCCACCGCGATGGCAATACAAGCTTTAGCTCCGTATTACGGACAAAACAGCGCGGTGACTGCGGCAATTGACAATGCGCTTGCAATTTTGAGCCAAATGCAATACCCCACGGGAGGCTTCGGAAGCGCCGAAAGTAACGCCCAAGTGATTGTCGCGCTAAACGAACTCGGCATACCGCTTGACGACCGGGCTTTTGTTAAAACAGCTAACACCATATATGATGAGCTGCTGACATTTTTCAATGAAGCTACGGGAGCTTTCAGGCGCAGCGGCGCGGATGATCCTATTGCAACGGACCAGGCGATGTACGCCTTGGTATCTGTATACCGCGCACTGACCGGCGCAAACACCCTCTACGATATGAGCGACGTCAGCAAAATCGACACCGACGGCATAGCACCCGCACCCGTTGACAGAACCGCTCTGATTGCGGCAATCGCAAGAGCCGAAGAATTCAGTTCCGTTGAATATACAAGCGCAAGCTGGAGCGTGCTAACGAATGCGCTGAGCATCGCAAGAGCAGTGCTTGAAAATCCAAATTCGGTACAAGGTGAAGTCAATGCGGCGGCGGCGGGACTAAACTCGGCAATAAATACGCTGACGCCTGTAAGACCGGGAGAAACGCCCGCAAACTACGTGTGGATAAGCGTCACAGATCCAAATGCCTCAGGCAATCAGACAAGGGTGTATTTCCAGAGAACACGCATGGAAATGAATAACAACGAATCAGCGTATACCCTGCTATTGCGTACAGGGCTTACAGTGAGAACATCCTCGACGACGCAGGCGGGCGTATACGTTGTCTCAATAAACGGCTTTGGTGAGTTCGATGACGGACCGCTGTCCGGGTGGATGTTTAGAGTCATACGAAACGGCGCAACCATATTCCCGACTGTTTCCGCGTCAAGTTTTCTGCTGCAAGACGGAGACACAGTCGAGTGGGTATATACGAGACAGCTCGGAAGCGATGTCGGCGGCGGTGCTGCCGGAGGAGCGCCTATAGCAACGCAAGATGAAGATGATGACGAGGAAAATGAAGAAGACGGCACGCTTTCGAACACCGACATACCGCTTGCCGAATTTGAAAACTGGGAAAACCCATTTACTGACGTCAGCGAAGATGCGTGGTACTACGAAGCGGTCAGGTTTGCAAACGTACTCGGACTAATGACCGGCACTGCGGAAAACAGGTTTTCGCCGAATTTAAACCTCTCGCGGGCAATGATGATAACTATTCTCGCGCGCACAGCGGGGATAGACACCACAACAGGCGAAACATGGTACAGCGAGGCAGTGTCATGGGGCGTGTCAAACGGAATAACAGACGGAACAAATCTCACGGACGATATAACACGCGAGCAGTTTGTAACAATGATTTTCAGATATGCAGAGCTTATAGGGCAGGACACATCGGAACGAGCGAATCTCGATGGCTTTGAAGATGCGGGCAGTATATCATATTGGGCGCGCGACGCAATGGCATGGGCAGTTAGCTTAGAGATAATTCGCGGCAGGACAGAAACGACAATAGTGCCCGGTGCAACGGCGACAAGAGCCGAAGCGGCAGTGATACTCATGAGGTTTTTGAGTGCCATAAGTTAATAGTTGACCCGTGACTGCCATCACCCTAAGTCGCAATGGCTGCTCTAACTTCTGATTGCAAATCGGCAATTTTGTAGTAGAATATCAATAGAGCGATTTATAAAAAACAGGAGCACCATATATGAATGTAGCAATAATAACGGATTCTTTTCCGCCAATGGTCGATGGCGTCAGCCGTTGTGCACTCGGATACGCAAAGGCGCTGCAAGACGGAGGACATGGCAACTGTATCGTAATAACACCTCATACGCCGCGCGTTAAGCATGAGTATTCATTTCCGGTTTATGGATTTCCATCGGTCAGCTTCCCTTATGCCGAATACCGCGCCGGACACCCGTTCGTTCCGCACCTCGCAAAAAAGCTGAAAAACATGAATATAGAAATACTTCATGCACACAGCCCATTTACATCAATGATTTTGGCGCGGCAGCTTAGAAGATTGCTAAAAATCCCAATCGTTTTCACTCAACACACAAAATGGGATTTTGACATTGCACAAGCGATATCGTCAAAAGTCCTCCAAAGGGAAATAGCGCGCTACGTATATAAGAATCTCGGCAAAGCCGACGACCTGTGGGCAGTGAGCCGGGGCGCCGGAGAATATCTTGTAAACAGAGGGTATAAGGGCAGCTTTACAGTAATGCAAAATGGCACCGACTTTAAAAAAGCAGAAGTAGACCCGGCGGCAATAGAACAAATAAACAATCGCTTTAATATTCCGGAAGGGGTTCCGGTACTGCTGTTTGTAGGAAGAATGCTTTGGTATAAAAACATTGCGCTGACTATTGAAACGCTTGAGCTGCTCCATAAGCGCAAGTTTGATTTTAGAATGATTTTTGTCGGAGATGGCGAAGACTACACAGAAATTATTAAGATGGTGCAAGACAAAGGGCTTGCGGAAATAGTGCATTTTACCGGCAATATTGACGACAGAGATGATCTGATGACCTACTATATGCGCGCAGACCTCTTTCTCTTTCTTTCGGTATATGACAATGCGCCGCTCGTCATTCAGGAAGCGGCGGCTTGCGCTTGTCCCGCAATTGTTGTTAGAGACAGCTCAACGTCGGAGATTATTGACGATGGAATAACCGGATTTTTTGCAGAAGAAAACGCCGAATCCGCGGCGGACGCCATTATAGGCGCCTTTAGCGACAAAAAGCGGCTTGAAGAAATCGGGATTGCCGCCTCAGAACAAGTGTATTCGACATGGGAAAAAGCGGTGGAGAGAGCCGTATCACGTTATGAATTTGTCAAGGAAGCCTATAAAGAAAAACACGCGGCGGCTAAATCAAACAAAAGACGGAGTAAGGGCGCCGGACTCAAAGAGGAACAAGTAAAAGAGTTAGACAAACACTCGGACAAAGATGAGATGTTCGACGACTAAGCAAGGAGATTATAAGGCTGTAAAGTAAATGGACATTGATAATGGCAACAAAAAAGGCTATAATGACCGAATAAGCTAGAATCTCAGCTTTTTGTCGATAGGCGGGATTCTGTATTTAGCAAAGGCGGTTCTTTATAGTGGCAAGTGTAGTTGCAGTGTGTGTAAGCGAGACAAAAGGCAGCGTAAAAACTCCTGTACAGAAGATTTTTTTAAAAAGCGGATATGGTATTTCCGGTGATGCTCATGCCGGACAACAACATAGGCAAGTGAGTCTATTGGCGAGCGAGAGTGTGGAGCTTCTGCGCGAAAAAATACCAACTCTCTCTGCCGGAGCTTTTGCTGAGAACATTCTCACCAAAGGTATATGCCTACATACGCTGCCCATAGGCAAAAAACTTATAGTAGGGAAAGCGCTTTTGTCAATAACGCAGATTGGAAAGAAATGCCATAACGATGGCTGTGCTATAAAGCGGCAGAGCGGAGACTGTGTAATGCCGCGCGAGGGTGTATTTGCAGATGTATTAAAAGATGGCGCTGTTAAACCGGGCGATGAAATCATAATAGTGGATTACTAAAGGAAAGTGAAGAGATATCATGATTAGTATTTCGGATTTGAAATTTGACAAGGATGGACTTATTCCCGCCGTAGTTATTGATGCTCTAAACGGAGCCGTCCTTATGCTTGCATATATGAACGCCGAGAGTCTTCAAATAAGTATTGATGAGGGCAGAACCTGCTTTTGGTCTCGTTCGCGAAAAGAGCTTTGGCGCAAGGGCGCGACCTCAGGCAATGTCCAACATATCGTGGGCATTAAGACGGATTGTGATCGTGATGCTATAACCATTACCGTAATAAAAGACGGACCCGCGTGTCACACCGGACAGGACTCATGCTTTTTTGAGAATCTGTACGGCAGCGATGCAGAGTCGTTTTCGCTCGACACGCTATATAATATTATTACAGACAGAAAAACAAACAAAAAGCCCGGCTCATATACGACATATCTGTTCGATAAGGGTATTGACAAGATTCTAAAAAAGATAGGTGAGGAATCAACTGAGGTCATAATCGCCGCAAAAGCAGGCGATAAGACGGAGACTATTTATGAGATTTCGGATCTTGTCTATCATGCCTTTGTATTAATGGCACAAATGGATATAACTCCGGATGAGATAATTGCGCAGCTTGCCCTGCGCCATGTTCCAAAAAACGAGGAGAATACGGAAAAATGACGAAGTTTCAAAATCTTCATACACACACGACTTTTTGTGACGGGGTTTTATCGCCGGAGGATATGCTAATGCCTGCGCTTGAAAAAGGCTGTGATTCAATCGGCTTTTCCGAGCATTCATATGTTCCTTTCGATATTCTTTATTCTATGACGATTGACAACACATATAGCTATATGCGTGAGGTAAATGCACTAAAGGATAAGTACGAGGGAGTTGTTGAGGTCTTCTTGGGACTGGAGCAAGACTATTATGCCGAGAGTATTCCCGATGGCTTTGATTATATTATCGGCTCTTTACATTACGTAAATGTTGGCGGCAAGTATTTTTCAGTAGACGCAGGAGCAAGCCAACAGGTTCAGCTGGTAAATGAGCACTACGGAGGCGACTATTATGCTATGGCGGAAGATTATTTTTCGGTTTTGGCAAATATAATAAAAAAAACCGGAGCTGATATTGTAGGGCATTTTGACCTTGTGACAAAATATAATCATAATAGCTGCTATTTTGATCAAACACACCCGCGATACGTTGAAGCAGCCATAAGCTCAATGGATGAAATACTTAAAGATTGCAAGCTTTTTGAGGTCAACACCGGAGCTATGTGCAGAGTGAATAAAACCGAGCCATATCCATCGTTTTTTTTATTAAAGGAATTATATTTACGCGGGGGCGAGGTCATTCTCACCAGCGACAGCCATGACGCCGGGTCAATATGCTATCTGTTTGGAGAGATGCAAGAGCTTCTGAAGACCTGTGGATTTAAATATCTAAAAAGACTTACAAAGAGCGGATTTGTTGATATAAAACTGTAAATATGGGGGGATTTAGATGACCAATGTATGCGAGTTGTTTGGTACAATGGTTTTTAGTGACTATGTTATGAAGCATCGACTGCCTGAAAAGACTTATGATGCTCTTAAAAAGACAATTCAAGACGGCAGCAGATTAAATGTCGATGTTGCCGCGGCTGTTGCCGATGCTATGAAAGACTGGGCAGTTGAGCGTGGCGCTACGCATTATACGCACTGGTTTCAGCCAATGACCGGTATAACCGCGGAGAAGCATGATAGTTTTCTTACTCCTACCGGAGACGGCAGGGCTATTATGGAGTTTTCCGGCAAGGCTCTTGTGGTGGGAGAGACGGATGCCTCCAGTTTACCATCCGGCGGGCTTAGAGCGACTTTTGAAGCTCGCGGATATACCGCATGGGATCCAACATCATATGCGTTCGTCCGAGGTAATACTCTATATATTCCAACTGCTTTTTGTTCTTATGGTGGCGAAGCCCTTGATGAAAAAACGCCGCTCCTGCGCTCAATGCAGGCGATTAACAAGCAGGCGCTTAGAGTTTTAAAGCTTTTTGGAAACGTCGATGTAACCTCCGTCAAGCCAATGGCAGGGGCTGAGCAAGAATACTTTCTTATAGATAAGCTTATGTATGAAAAACGAAAAGACCTTATGTACACAGGGCGCACGCTCTTTGGCGCTAAGTCGCCGAAAGGACAGGAGCTAAACGATCAATACTATGGAGCAATAAAACCTCGTGTATCGGCGTTTATGAAGGCATTAAACGAGGAGTTGTGGAAGCTTGGAGTTCCTGTTAAAACGGAGCATAACGAAGCGGCGCCGGGACAGCATGAGCTGGCGGCTATCTATTCTTCAACAAATATTGCCACAGACCACAATCAGCTCATCATGGAAATCATGCAGAGCATAGCCAAAGAGCATGGCATGATTTGCACCTTGCATGAAAAGCCTTTCGACGGAATAAATGGAAGCGGCAAGCATAATAACTGGTCTTTGGCGACAGCAAATGGGGTGAACTTACTTGACCCCGGAACTACGCCCCATGAAAACACTCAGTTTTTACTATTCTTTGTTGCCGTGCTCAAGGCGGTTGATGATTATCAGGACTTGCTTAGAATTTCGGCTGCCGGTGCCGGCAACGATTGCCGACTTGGGGGGCACGAGGCGCCGCCGGCTATTTTATCGGTCTATATAGGTGATGAACTTATGACCTTGCTTCACGCTATCGAAAGTGATTTAGAATACAATGTCGGAGAAAAAGGCTCCGTGATGAAAATGGGCGCAAAAGTTTTGCCGAATATCCCTAAGGACACAAATGACAGAAACAGAACCTCTCCTTTTGCATTTACCGGAAATAAGTTTGAGTTTAGAATGGTCGGCTCCGGAATGTCGATTGCAAAAGCAAATATTGTACTTAATACCGCAGTTGCAGAGTCCTTGCGCCTATTTGCCGATGAGCTTGAAGGTGCTGAGAATTTTGATGAGTCTTTGCGGCAGTTATTGCGAAAGACAGTCATTGACCATAAAAAAATTATTTTCAACGGCAATGGTTATGACGAAAAATGGGTTGCAGAGGCAAAGGCGCGCGGTCTTCTAAATCTTTCCGCAACTCCTGACGCTCTGCCCTACTTGCTGCACAAAAAAAATGTGCAGTTGTATGAGCGGCATAATGTATTTTCTCTCGCGGAGCTTCAGTCGAGATACGAACACAGCCTTGAAAACTATTGTATGCTCTGCAATATAGAAGCTGTAACTATGTATAAACTTGTAAGAAAAAATATTTTGTATTCAGCGGCGCAATGTGCAGGAGAACTTAGTGAGGCTGCGCTTAATAAAGCCGCGTTTTTGCCAGACGTAGATTGCACCTATGAGCAGGATACCGTGGGGCGGATTTCAGAGATTTCGGCAAAACTGCATGTTAATGTCGCTGAGCTCTATGATGCTTTGTGCGAAGCTGAGGAGGAAGAAGACGCCTTGGTCAAGGCACGCTTTTTCAAAGATTCTGTACTAACAAAGATGGCTGTGCTACGTGAGCTTTCTGATGAGCTTGAACTGCTGGTTTCTCGTGCCCGCTGGCCTTTTCCGACATATGGCGATCTATTGTTTAGCGTTAGGTGAGGAGCTTTTTAACAAATCAGTAAGTCCCCCACCTCTATAGGTGGCGTGTCGTGCCATCGACCAAAATCAGTGGGAGCACAAACTCCGACTGATTTGTGAAAACATCACTCAAAGCGAGATGCAAACGCTGCGCGTTCTATTGGCAAGGCGAAATCATTTCGTCTTTAAGTCGCAATATCTGATGAAAATCAACGCATGAGCGACTGCTGCTCTACACAGTCCTTTTTTTCTCCTCGAAGGATGTCCAGCCCGTGTTCCAACGGGTCCAAGACAGCCAATAAATTTTCTTTTGCCGCTTTGGGGCTTCCTGGCAAATTAATAATTAAAGTCCTGCCGCGGATCCCGGCTTGTTGGCGAGCTAATATTGCGCGGCTTGTAATTTTTAAGCTTTGCATACGCATTGCTTCCGGAATCCCGGGGACTATGCGATGACAGACCGCAAGTGTCGCTTCCGGCGTCACATCGCGCGGCGAAAACCCGGTTCCGCCCGTCGTGACGACCAGCGCAAGATTCTGTCCATCGGCACATTTTATCAGCTCCTGCTCAACTAGCTCTTGTTCGTCCGGGAGAATTGCGCTATGCACAACCTCATACCCCGCGCATTCAAGCATTTCACGCACCGCAGGACCGCCAAGGTCTTCGCGCTCTCCTGCTGCGCTTTTGTCACTTACAGTTATTACCGCCGCTTTATACATATCTGTTCTCCTTATACGGATTTTTTTGCTTAGACTACTAGAATAGCACTTAAAAGAAGCTTTGTCATTACACGTTTATTTTGGTATCGGCAGGCGTTTATTTTATGTGAGAACTCGCTTGAAATAAGCAAAACAAAAAAATATTAAAAAAATTTAAAAAAAAAGCTTGACAGGTATTTAAGACTGTGATATTTTGTTAGCAGAAAACGATAATGATTATCATTATCACTAATATATTAAATTTTTAGGAGGATTTTATAATGTCTTTAATTGGAAAAAAAGTTGGAGATTTCAAGGTAACCGCATATCACAATAATGATTTTGTTGATGTAAGCAACGAGAGTATCAAGGGTAAGTGGTCAGTATTCTTCTTTTATCCGGCAGACTTTACATTCGTATGTCCTACAGAGTTAGGCGACTTGGCAGATAACTACGATGCTTTCAAAAACATCGGTTGTGAAATATACTCTGTCTCAACAGACACTCATTTTACACATAAAGCATGGCACGACACTTCAGAAACAATCAAAAAAATTCAATACCCCATGCTCGCAGACCCAACACACGTTATTGCAAATGACTTTGGTGTGCTGATTCCCGAAGCCGGACTGACACTTAGAGGTACCTTTATCATTAACCCGGAGGGTGAGATCGTATCTTATGAAGTCAATGCAACCAACATAGGAAGAAACAGCGAAGAGCTTCTTAGAAAAGTACAGGCTGCTCAGTTTGTGGCACAGCACGGCGACCAGGTTTGTCCGGCAAAATGGACTCCTGGCGCAGATACTCTAAAGCCAAGCCTTGACCTGATTGGTAAGCTCTAAGGAGAAAGAATATGACTAATACAGATAAACTGTATGACCTCATAGTTATAGGTGCTGGGCCCGCAGGGCTCAGCGCCGCCATTTATGCAGGTCGTGCAAAACTAAAAACACTCGTAATCGAAAAATCAGACGTCGGAGGACAAATCAAAATTACCGATGAAGTGCGCAACTATCCGGGCGTTTTCACCACAAGCGGCGAAGCACTCACTGCCGAGATGAAAAAGCAGGCTGTTAGTTTTGGCGTTGACTTTATAACAGATGATGTTATAGCCGTCTCACTGACGGAAGACGTCAAAGAACTCACAACCACTGTCGGCGTAATTTACCGTGCTTACGGAATAATCATTGCAACCGGAGCCAGACCGCGCAAACTAGGCTTTGAAGGCGAAGCGGAGTTTGCAGGACGTGGAATCGGATATTGCGCGACATGCGACGGGGCGTTTTTTACCGGAAAAGATGTTTTTGTTATCGGCGCGGGTTTTGCCGCGGCTGAAGAAGCTATCTTCTTAACCCGCTTTGCCCGGAAGGTAACGATAATTGCCAGAGAGCCTGAGTTTACATGTTCAAAAACCATTGCGGACCGTGTCTTAGCGCATGAGAAAATAGATGTAAAGTTTCATACCGAAATCGTATATGTTCGCGGAACAAACACCTTAAAGACAGCGAAGTTTGTTGACAATCAGACTAAAGAGACTTGGGAGTACCACGTCAGGGATGGTGACAACAATTTTGGCGTGTTCGTGTTTGTTGGCTATGAGCCGATAAGTGAATTTCTAAAAGGTCATGTTGACATGGATAAGTTCGGATATATAATTGCCGACGAGGAAATGCAAACCAATATTTCCGGTGTTTGGGCGGCGGGAGATATCCGACCTAAGAGACTGAGACAGCTTGTAACCGCAGTTTCAGACGGGGCTATCGCTGCAACCGGAGCGGAGCGCTTTATAGCTGAAAAGAAGATTGAATTGGGCATTGCTGTTGACGACCATCATGAAGTCGAGCATATATTACCGGAGGACTTTTTCTCCGATGATACAAGGGCACAAATAAAATATGTCATGGGACATTGCAACTGTAAGGTGAAGATTCTGGCATTTCTGAAAAAAGACGATGTACTATCTGAAAAGATGCGGCAGTTCCTTTTGCAGTTTGCTGAGATTACCAATCAAGTGGACGTGCAGTTATTTGAGCAGGGTGAAAACCCGGCGGTTGAGTCCGAACTTGGAAATGTGACTTATCCTGTTATCACTCTTCTTGATTGTGACGACAATCTCTCCGGAGCCTTATTTAACGCTGTGCCGGGCGGTCATGAGCTGGAGTCATTCATTCTAGCTATCTATAATATTGCCGGACCCGGACAAGCAATAGATGAGACATTAAAAAACCGTATATTGAATCTAAAGCCTTTTGACTTGAAAGTGGGTATTTCCCTTTCATGTACAATGTGCCCGGATGTTGTCGGCGCCTGTATGCGGATGAGCGTTTTTAATCCGGGTATAAAAGCGACAATGGTTGATCTGTCATACTTCCCGCAACTTAGGGATCAGTACAGTATTATGAGCGTTCCGGCACTTATAATAAATGACAGTGAAGTAATCTTCGGCAAGAAGAGTTTGGATGAGTTGGTAACAATTTTGGAGAATACCAACTAACTAAAACATTGCGGGGGCAGAAAGAAACGCCCCTACGGAAAATACCGGTAAGGACGGCAGCAACCGAAACAGAGCAACGTGCACAAGCCTACGATGCGAGTTCGTGAATGGAGCATAGATTATTATGAAAACCAGAAAATATAGCAGAAAACGTGAGGCAATAATGGAAAAATTGTCATCTACCAAATCACATCCATCGGCAGAGTGGATTTTTCGGGAGTTAAAAAATGAGCACCCGGATATAGGGATTGCAACAGTCTATCGCAATCTTGGCGAGTTTCGTGAGCGCGGGGAGATCCGCAGTTTAGGAACAATTGGCGGTCAGGAACGATTTGACGCCTCAACTATGCGTCATGACCACTTTATCTGTGAAGTTTGCTCTGCAATAATTGATATTCCGTCCTTACCGGAAAGCGAAACAACCTATTCCAAAATAGACCCTGAAATTGGCGCGACAGTCACCGCTCACCACGTAACATATTACGGCAGATGCTGTAAATGCAAATGAGGGTTGCGGGCAAGTCGAACTAGCGGCAAATTATTAGGCGCTCTCACTTGTAGATGTGTCGAAGCATAGATTACAGTTTTTTTGGATATCAAATGTGTGGAAGTATTTTTCCTCCATTGGTATCCACTTTTTCATAAACATAGTAAGCCCCGCCTCGCCATTTCTTTCTTTTATACGCTGCAGGCGTTCATGCATCTTTACCGTCAAGAAAACGCTCAAGTCATATTCGTCAAAAAAATCCGGATGGCAGCTATAGGCTCCCTCGATTATTACAATACTACTTGGTCGTATTTCAATGCCCGACAGATATTTGTCCTCAGGAGGATAGTAAGGACGATATGAAAATACCTCACGCTTTTTCAGAGGCTCCATAACTTCTATCAAAAAACGCTCTCTATCGACATTGCCGCCCGGCTCATCTAAGCGCTCGGCGGTTCTTTGCTCCATTCTAGGATAAAAATGATCCATATGAACGACGCTAGCAGAGCTGTGCGCCTGCAAATCTTTTGCAAGAGTTGTCTTGCCTGCGCCGCATCTGCCGTCAATTGCAATCAAGGCAAAGTCTTGCTTTTGTAAAATCAGCGACAATTCATGTAATACGTACTTTGCAAATTCAATCTTCACGGGCTGACTGACTCCGCGTTATTTTTTACATTAAATGGAACAAGCCCGGTTTTGTTTAAGGCAAGCATTACAGAGGGAATCAAAACAAGTTGCAGGATTATTCCCGGAATTGAATTTAGCACAGCGGCTGTTATAAACATTTGCCATGTAAATGCTTCGCCGGAAATCCCGATTAGTACAACCATAGCGGCAAACCAAACAACTCTGCCGGCAATCATAGCGAGAATCAGAGCGCAAAAAAGCGATAAAAGGCATCGCCACTGCGACCACTGAGCTCTACCGTAAATAATCGCAATCACAAACCCATATGTAGCAAGCTCAAACGCCATTGAAATACCCATCGGGAATAGTGGGGGCATTCCAAATGTAATCGCGCGCAAAAGCGGAAGGACAAAGCCAACGGCAAGCCCATATCTGTATCCGCATATCAGTCCGCAAAACAGTACCGGAATGTGCATTGGCAAAAGCATCATGCCAATCTCCGGTATTGACCCTGTCAGTAGCGGCAAAACAAGTCCAATGGCAACAAACATTGCGGCAAGAGCCAGTTTTTTCGTTTGATTCATGAGGTCTCCTTTTTATATATACACAGGTGCTGCGGTTTTGAGGCAGCAGGCAACATCACCGCATATTACAACCATAGTAAAAATGATTTGACAATGCAGTAAGTCCACTGACTAAAAAGATGAAAAATCGAATTATCACGCTAAGTCGTAATTTTTGGTGTGCAGCTATTTTACCACAAAGCCGCGGGCACGACAACAACAATCGCAACTTTCGATTTCCACGATGCGTTCCGCTCACTAAGGTATCCAAAAACACAAGGAAATAGTGTCGGAAAGCCGTTAGAAAATCATGCCAAAAAAGCGTTGAAAAATCAGCTCTTGACTTTATTTGACTATGCATGATACAGTGTGATTTAGCGCATCAGTAGATTCCGCATTTGCCAGAAAAGAAAACGCTTAAACCTATCGATTTACTCACTTTAAGATAAAACTCCGGGTGGAATTTTGAGAGGAGCATATTTATGGAAGCTGTGGGCGAAATCAAAGGATACCCCAGAAAAGATGGCAGAGTAGGATTGCGCAACAATGTAATATGTGTTGCAACTGTTCTGTGCGCTAATGCCGCCGTTGAAGGGATTATCAGAGAGGTGCCGGAACTGACGCCGGTCATACACTCTGACGGCTGTGAGACCGTGCGTGTGCGCACGCTTTATTTTACCAAAACGCTTGAAAACATCTGCCGCCACCCGAATAACTATGCAGTAATGCTTGTTGGTCTTGGCTGCGAGCGCGATAATGTTCACGAAATTGCCGCGCGCCTGGTCGAAGAAGGATACCGGGTCTGGGCGCGTATGATTCAGGAGGACGGAGGCTGTACGAAGATTATCGCCGAAGGTATTGAGCAGGCAAAGATTTTTCTTGCCGAGGCAGCTAAAGAAAGCCGGGTAAGCGTCGGCTTCAATAAGATGATAGTCGGCATTGAGACAGCAGACCATATCTACAATGAAGACCCCGACGCCGGATGTGCCGGGGATGCAGACTCTTTACGACAGGCATATAGGGCGGCGTCCGATATTGCGCAATGGCTTGTTTCCCTCGGAGCTTCAGTAATCCTGCCTTCTGTCCTTAATAAGCAAGGCAGCTTCACAGATGGACGGATTATAAAAACGATAAAATATGCCGACCCGGTTGACCCCGGAGCCGGCTATTTCGTAATTGACCAGGACGGAGACAGGTGGAAAGGTCCGGAGGAAGGCGTATTTAATATGGATGTACCTGAATCATTGCTATCAATGTGCGCTTCCGGTGCACAGATGCTGATGCTGCTTTCCGGAGTCGGTTCACCGCTTGGCTTCCCAATATCCCCGCTTGTAAAATACAGTGTCGGTGAAGGTCCGCTTGCCGAATCAGACGTTCGCGGCGCCTATAGCCCGGCTACGGTAGATAGTTTGAAAGAAACTATTGTCAAGGTCGCAACCGGAGAAAAAACCTATGAAGAGACACATAATGAATACGGCGACCTTGTCTGCACCTATCGCCGAACAAACATATATTAGCAAGGTGGGAATACAGATGAAACGTGCATTAATTATGAAGCAAGGGGACTCTGTTGGAGTTTGTATCAACGAAGTCAAAGCTGGCGAAACTGTTCAGACCACTGTAGGCGATATTATTGCTAATGAAGATATCTCGGCGCCGCATAAAATATCCGTTAAAGATATCGACTATGACGAGCCCGTATACAAATATCAACACGTAATCGGATACGCGACTCAACCAATTAAAAAAGGCGACTTGGTACATGTTCACAATATTAGCCCAGTTCAAGCCGGGGACAAGTTAGGAGTGGGGAAATGACAACGTTTTCAGGATTCCTTAGACCGGACGGGCAAGCCGGAATCCGCAATTATGTTATCTGCTTGCCTCTGTCCAACTGCGTAAATAGTTTTGTCAATCAAATTGTAAAGCGAGCGCCTGGCGTAATCCCTTTGCGCCACACCGACGGGTGCGGGAGTATTCTAAAGAGCCCTTTCTACGACAAAATCCTCTTCGGGCTGGCAAAAAATCCTAATCACTACGCTATCATCCTCGTAGGACTTGGATGTGACGCCTGCCGTTGCACAGAAATTGTCGACGCCATCTTCAAGTTGGATAAACCCGTATATTATGCAAATTTACAAGACGCCGGCTCGCGCGAGGCGCTGCTTGCGGGGGCAGTAAATGCAGCGCAAGGTTTTCTGCGTGATGCTGCCGCGCAAAAGAAAGAAAAACTGCCGATTAGCACTATTGTCATGGGTACAGAATGCGGAGGTTCTGACGCTCTATCCGGGATTACAGCAAACCCCGCAATGGGCTATGTCTCAGACTGGTTGGTTTCGGAGGGCGGCACTTGTCTTTTGACTGAGACAGCAGAGCTAATTGGGTGTGAACAGATTCTTGCCGACCGCGCAATCAATCCGGAGTTGGGAAAAGATATCTATAACCGGATTGTCAATATGCGTGATATGGTAGTTGAGATTTCCGGATTGGACTCGGCAAGTGTTTCTCCGGGTAATATGAAAGGCGGATTGACAACGATTCAGGAGAAATCGCTGGGTTGTGTCAACAAAGCCGGGAACAGTCCGGTGTCCGGTGTTTTCGACTATGGCGAATTGGTTGGAGAGCGGCGCGGTTTATTGATTTTTGACGGCACAAACCATGACGCAGAATCCCAAACCGGCATGGTAGCTGCCGGAGCACAGGTGATTATGTTCACTTCCGGTCGCGGCAGCCCACTTGGATTTCCATCTTGTCCGGTAATCAAAGTCTGCTCAAATCCCCAGTCATTTGAGCAGATGCCCGGCGATATAGATATCAATGCCGGCAAAATAATAACCGAGGGCTTGTCTTTGCAGCAGCTTGGCGATGAATGCATCCGGTTCTTCAAAGACGTTCTCAATGGCAAATTGACAGTAACAGAGGCAAACAGATATTGGGGACCTATTGGAATCGCAAAAAAACTCTATCAATCAAATTAAACGAGGAGGCTAATTATGCAAAAGTACGAAGAACTGGTATGCGATCTCGTGATTCCGCCGCTAGCTGAAGTGGAGCAGGTATTTGAAACCGAGTGCCTTGCCGATACTGCCGAAACCTTACGCGAGCATTTGCAAAGACCGGAAATCAAAGCGACAATCAAATCGGGAATGTCGATCGCCATCACCTGCGGGAGCAGATCGCCTATAGACATTGTTCCAATAACCAAGACTGTAGTTGACTTCGTCAAGGAGCAAGGAGCAAAAGCCTTTATTTTCCCTGCAATGGGCAGCCACGGAGGCGCCACGGATGAGGGGCAAAAAGAAATGCTGGCGTCATTAGGCATAACAGAGGAGTCAATGGGTTGCCCGATTCGCTCATCCATGCAAACAGTGCACCTGGCAGATTTAGAGGATGGGCGTCCTGTGTACATTGATAAATATGCATCCGAAGCCGATGGCATTATAGTTATCAACCGAGTAAAGGCTCACACATCTTTCACCGCAGACTACGAAAGTGGTCTCATCAAGATGTGCGCGATTGGGCTGGGCAAACAGTATGGCGCCGAGATTGCACATGCAAATGGTCTTTTGGCTATGGGACCGGAAGTGGAGGCATTCGGTGTAAAAGTGCTTACAGACGCCAAAATCCTCTTTGGCGTGGGTTTTGTTGAAAACGCCTTCCACCGGACATACGATATTCGCGCCATGCTTCCGGATGAGATTCTGAAGGAAGAACCTGCAATGCTGAAAAAAGCAAAAGAACTGTCAGCCAGAATTGCTTTTGAGTATCTCGATGTGCTGGTTATCGATGAGATTGGCAAAGATATAGCCGGACCTGGCTTTGATCCGCATGTGCTGCATCTGTATGTTGTCGGGCATCCGAAAAACAATGAAGGCCGGCGTGCCAAGCGCATAGTGGCGCTCGACCTGACACACGCAAGTCATGGCTGCGCTATGGGTGGCGGTACGGTTGATTTGATTACAAAGCGATTTGTTGACAAGGTTGACCGAAACGCAACTTATTGCAACAGTCTGACAAATAAATATCTCGAACCATCAAAGCTTGCCCCATATTTTGATACTGACAAGCTTTCTATTCAAGCCGCGCTTAAGACCTTGCTAAAGCTTGATTATGAGACCCTGCGCATGGTGCGGATAAAGAACACTCTCGACCTCAAGCGCATTTGGATTTCGCCGGCGCTTTTAGAAGAGGCAAGGACTATGCAAAATATAAAAATTATTTCCGAGCCAAAGCCCCTGCCCTTTGATGAAAAAGGCAACCTGTTCTAACAACTGCCTTCTGCTCATAATCAGCCGGGAGCAAAAACCTTTTCGCCTAAACTTGTAAAATTCTGCTAAATTGTGTGCTTGAGACTGTAACCATTGCAAGTTTTCGGATACGCAGTGACAGGTAAGGTCATATACCAGTAAAATCCGGCTTTTTTCATTTTGTTTCTTGACAAGTTGTTTTTTCTCGTGATATTTTAGTCTCAAGTTCATGCTTTTTGAGGTTTCAAGGCTTCCTGTTTTTCAGATGCTTTGGAACAATAAGGAAATCGGGTGAAAATCCCGAACAGAGTTTCTGGATTCGTGTACGTGCAAAACCTCTGCACTGCGCATATGAAGATGGAAACATGCCGCTGCTGTAAGCGCGTAAGTATAGATTCGTGGCGAAAGCCGGTCATTGGGAGCACCTTTCCGAGAAGGCGGAATCTGTACGGCAGAGTAATCTGGAAACGCGTAAGTCAGAAAGCCTGCAAAAAGCCGGAGTATTTGTGTCAGATGGGTGTTGCTGCACAAAAAAATGTCTGTGGGAATACGGCCACAGCAGTCCAATGATTGCTGTGGCTTACTCATGCGCCCGGCAAGGGGTAGTTACCTGCTAGATTTATGTTTTGTGTACATATGATTACTTAGTTTTTTGGAGGAATGTCTATGCGTAAGATGTTTGCTTTTCTGCTTGTTGCTGTACTTCTGTGTTCTTATAGTCTCCCCGCCGTTGCTGCGGAAGACGTGAGGCTTGCCGCTGCGATCAATAATACTGCTGACTTCTTACTGCAAGCTGTGATAACACCGCAAGTTGACTCTGTAGGCGGCGAATGGGCTGTTATCGGCTTAGCTCGGAGCGGGCTTGAGGTGTCTGAGGCGTTTTTCAAGAGCTATTATGAAGCGGTCGAAAGCCTCGTTTCAGAACGCGGCGCAGTGCTTGATCCTCGGCGTTTTACAGAAAATAGCCGGGTTATCCTGGCGCTTTCGGCTTCTGGGTATAACCCTCTAGATGTCGCCGGATTTGACCTTACTTTGCCTCTCGGTGACTATGAGCGAGTTGTCGGACAGGGTATTAACGGACCTATCTGGGCGCTAATTGCCCTTGACAGCCGCAGCTATCCAATCCCGATTAATCCTAATGCGAGCGTTCAAGCGACCCGTGAAATGTATCTCAGCGAAATCCTCAGAAGACAGACCCCGGACGGCGGATGGAACCTAACAGCGGGAGCGGGAGGCTCGATTAGCGCAGGAGAAAGAGGAGACCCCGGAATTACCGGCATGGCGCTGCAGGCACTTTCAAATTATCAAGAGAACACAAATGTAAAGGCAGCGGTGGATAGGGCGCTTTCGTTCTTGACAGACTCACAGAACGAAGACGGAGGCTTTACGAGCGGTCTGTCCGGAAATGCCTCTGATGTTGAAAGCGCAGTTCAAGTGATAGTTGCGCTTGGCGCGCTAGGCGTCTCAATTGACGATTCGCGTTTTATGAAAAACGGAAATACAATAGTTGATAACGTTCTAAGTCATGGGCTTGCGGATGGCAGTTTTAGACATGCGCGCAACAGTAGGCAAAGCAATCAGATGTCAACGGAACAAGCATTCTACGGGCTTGTCGCTGCACATCGCGCACAAAGCGGACAAAACAGCTTGTATGCGATGGACGATGCTCCGCTTCGTGCGGATTTACACGGCCCGTTAGGTGCTGTACAGATAATAAATGAAGTTTTATTGGAGCTGTATCGCCGTATTGCAGCTATACGATTGGCTGTGGAGTAGTAAAGTGAAGCAACATAAAATCAAAATTATAGCTGGTTTTCTCATTACCGCACTGCTTGTAGGGGCGTGGTTTATTGGCGAGGATTTCTCAAACGGCGCTCAAAGTAACACGGAAAGGGAAGCTGCAATTGACTTAATGCTCAACGCCGACACTGATACAGTTACGTTTGAGCCATCTGATTCTGACTTTTTTATTAGTGAAACTGATAGTGTCGAATCAGCAAGTGCACCCTACCGTATTGAGCGAGTACAATCAGAACTTTCGACAGAAACATTGCCCGGAGAGTTTTCTGATATGCAGCCGGAGCCGCAAATAGAGTTTCCGACCGAAGCGGAAGTTGAACATGCGCACTCAGAAATGCCGGAGGAAGCCCCGGAGGAATCTCAAGATGGGGCTTCGCATGAAGCGACTAGCCAATACGCGCAGTCTGCCAACTCCGACTCATCCCCGCCATACTCCTCACATGGCGAGGCATCCGGCGAGGGGAACACCGTGGCTGAAAGACCGAATGATGGCACAGTCTCGGAGACCGGCTCAATTGTAGTTTATTTGACAGTGCGCGCTGACATTTTGCTTAACAATATGCATAGACTAGACCTTGAAAAACATGAGCTTGTGCCCTATGACGGTGTGATTTATCATATGACCGCAGTGACCGCGTTTGAAGGGGAAAGCGTCTTTGATTTGCTTCTGCGAGAAATGCGGGGGTCGAGGATACACATGGAGTTTAGAAATACTCCAATACTCAATTCGGCATATATTGTCGCTATAAATAATCTTTATGAGTTTGATGCGGGAGAGCTATCAGGCTGGATGTACAGCGTCAACGGTTTGTTTCCGGGATTTGGAGCATCGCAATTTATACTAAACCACGGCGATGTTGTCGAGTGGCATTTCACATTAGATATGGGTCGCGATTTAGGCGCGGATTCGCTCGGGGACGGAAGTAGTTGATAACGGAAAGCTCTTATCTTAAACTGCAAGGGTATATTGATGGGTAATGATTCTTTTTCGGGATTTCATCCGGTTATAAATTTTTTTTACTTTACGGCGGCCATTGGCTTTTCGATGTTTTTTATGCATCCGGTTTGTTTGTCGATATCTCTTTTTTGTGCGCTAACTTACTGTATATACTTAAAGGGCAAAAATGCCGTGCATATGGTATTGCGTATCTTATTGCCAACACTTATTATCACTGCCTTGCTCAACCCGCTTTTTAACCATGAGGGGGGCACAATTATTGCCTATTTTGCCAGCGGCAACCCACTTACACTCGAAAGCATTCTATTTGGAATCGCTGCTGCGGCAATGCTTATTACAGTCATCTTGTGGTTTTCGTGCTTTAACGAGATAATGACTTCGGATAAGATTGTATACCTTGCTGGTCGAATAATTCCTGCGCTTTCGCTTATTCTTACGATGGCGTTGCGTTTTGTGCCGAGATTTACAGCGCAAGCATCCGTAATCGCCAATGCGCAAAGAGGTATAGGGCGCGATGCACTGTCGGGTATTTTGTTAAAAAAAGCCAAGCACGGGATAAAAATAATCTCTATTCTCATAACTTGGTCTTTAGAAAATGCAATCGAGACTGCGGACAGCATGAAATGCCGCGGTTACGGCTTGCCGGGACGTACTGCATATTCCATCTACCACTTTGACAGACGCGATCGGTCTGCTCTGGTCTTTATTGCCGCCTGTGCAGCAATTGTTATGGGTGGCTCGGCAATGGGGGCATACCACTTTCGTTTTTTCCCAACTGTAAAAGGGCAGTGGAGCGGCATATGGACAATCATAGTTTTTGCGGCATATTTTGCACTGTGCGTATTTCCTCTACTAATAAGCATTAAGGACGAAATCATATGGAAGCATTTTCAATCGAAAACCTGACATTTACATATGCTAACCGTGATGAGGCAGCGCTGCGTGATGTGAGTATTAGCATTGGGCAGGGAGAGTTTATCACATTATGCGGACCGTCCGGCAGCGGAAAAACAACGCTTCTGAGGCAGCTGAAACCTTCAATGGCTCCTCATGGCACATTCTCCGGGCAGATTTTTTATGAAAAAAAGCCTTTATGTGAGCTTTTGGCTCGCGATGCAGCGGCAAAAATAGGTTTTGTTATGCAGTCGCCCGATAACCAAATAGTCACCGATAAAGTCTGGCATGAGATGGCTTTTGGTTTGGAGAGCCTGGGATATAACTCATCAGAAATCCGTCTGCGAGTGGCAGAGATGGCAAGCTTTTTTGGTATTCAAACATGGTTTCATAAATCAGTAACGAAGCTTTCGGGCGGACAAAAACAGCTTCTTGCCCTTGCGTCAATAATGGTTTTGGAGCCTCGCACGCTGATCCTTGATGAGCCTACCGGGCAACTGGATCCAATTGCTGCGGGGGAGTTTCTCTCCACGGTTGGCAGGATAAATAGAGAGCTTGGCGTAACTGTAATACTGACGGAGCATCGGCTGGAAGAAGCTTTTTCGATATCAACCCGCGCGGTTGTAATGGATAGAGGGATGATAATTGCTGACGCTTCGCCGCGCAATGTCGGGGTTAAGCTTAGCTATGAGGCTCATGGAATGTTCTCCGCTATGCCAACGCCAATGAGAGTTTGGGCAGGGCTAAAGGCAGATTTTTGCAATCTACGGGATAACATGGTTTGCCCGGTCTCCGTGCGTGACGGCGCAGTCTGGCTTGAAAAAAACATTGAAAACACACCCGCACAGACCAGGTGCTTAATAGCGCAAGAGGAAAAGGAACTGGACGACCACAACACAAATCCTACAGAAATACAACTGCCATCTGCCGTCACTCTATCCGAAATTTGGTTCAGGTATGAAAAGAACATGCCTGATGTTATAAAGGGTCTGACTTTTAATGCAAGATATGGGGAAATATCGGCTATCTTAGGCGGCAATGGCACAGGCAAGTCCACCGCGCTCTCACTCATTGTCGGACTGTATAAGCCCTACCGTGGCAAGGTGTACTCTAAAGAGCGCGCTTTCGCCCTTCCGCAAAACCCGCAAGTTCTTTTTACAGCAAAAACAGTTTACAAAGACCTTCTAGAAGCCCTGAGTAGTCAGGATGAAGATGAAAAAAAACTCCGGCTTGTCTCAATAATAGCGCTCTGCCGTCTTGAGGACTTACTCAATGTCCACCCATATGATTTGTCCGGTGGTGAACAGCAGCGAGCCGCACTTGCTAAAGTCTTGTTGTTGCAGCCAAAGATTCTTCTTCTCGATGAGCCAACGAAAGGACTCGACGCCGACTTTAAGCAGGTATTTGCCGATATTCTTAAAAAACTGACCGCAGAGGGGGTTTGCGTAATTATAGCAAGTCATGACATAGAGTTTTGTGCTCAATATGCCGACCGATGCTCGCTGTTTTTTGACGGAAGCATAGTCACTGAAAACACCCCGAAAAAATTCTTTGCGGGAAACAGCTTCTACACCACCGCCGCCAACCGTATGGCTCGCAATGTTTTCCCGGATGCAATAACAGTCGATGACATTATCGCCGCATGCAAAGGCAGGTTTTTGCAAGACAAGGAACCGCGAGGCGGACAGGCAGGCTCAAGCGGAAACCACAAGGACGAAGTGAGCGGCGAGCATATAGCGATGGAAACTACAAAAAAACTGCATGCACATGACGCCCGCCAATATCCGCAAAGCAATCAAAGCCACAGCACAATATTCAAGCCAAATAAACCATCACAAAAAAAGAAAAACACTATCAAGAGCGCAGCAACTACTGAGCGAGCGGGCAGAAAGCTTTCAAAACGGACAATCACGCTTGTCTTAATAGCCCTTATCACTATCCCATTTACTATTTTTGCCGGAACATATTTCTTTGGAGACAGACGCTACTATTTTATCTCACTACTCATTATATTGCAGACAACACTACCGTTCGTGATTACTTTCGAGAGGCGAAAACCACAAGCAAGGGAACTCATAATACTAGCAGTCTTATGTGCAATAGCAGTAGCCGGAAGAACCGCTTTTTTTATGCTTCCGCAATTTAAACCTGTAGTTGCGCTTGTGATAATCACGGGAGTCGCCTTTGGTGGGGAGGCAGGATTTCTGGTGGGAGCAATGACGGGATTTGTCAGCAATTTCTTCTTTGGACAAGGTCCGTGGACGCCATATCAGATGCTTGCGCTTGGAATCATCGGACTGCTTGCCGGAATAATATTTAAAAAGAAAACAATAAGCCGAACTCCGGCGCCGCTCGCAGCGTTCGGTGCTCTTGCCACGTTTTTTATCTATGGCGGAATTCTAAACCCGGCGCATATTATAATATCCCAGAGTATAATCACCATGCCGATGCTTCTGAGCGCGTATTTACAAGGTCTTCCGATGGACTTAATACACAGCGCGGCAACTGTGATATTTCTGCTGATCATATCACGGCCAATGCTGGATAAACTCGATAGGGTCAAGAATAAATATGGGCTTGCTCCGTCTAGCGGCAGTTAATTATCTCAAGAGCATCGCGTGCAATTACCAGCTCTTCGTCTGTCGGGATGGCAAGCACTTTGGCGGATGAGTCTTTATGCGTGATGTCGCCTACATCTTCGCCGCGGATATTATTGTTTTTGTCATCGTCAATATATATATTAAATCCGCCAAGCCAATCGCAAATTCCCTTTCTGATTAGCGGCGAATTTTCTCCGACCCCGGCCGTAAATACGATTGCGTCTACACCGCCTAACGCAACGATGTAACCACCAATGAATTTTGCGACTTGGTATTTAAAAATATCAAGTGCGAGCTTTGCGCGTTCGGCAAGCGCTTTGTCTTTTTCACTTACATTGGAAAGCTCTTTTAGAGAGTCGGCTTTTGCCATAATGTCGCGAAAATCAGAAGAAATCCCCGAAACACCCAACATTCCCGACTGCTTATTGAGCTTGTCAAGGGTCTCGGTATGACTGGATTCACCATCTATGTCTGAAATTACAGAAACAATTGCCGGATCAATGGTTCCGCATCTCGTGCCCATCGGCAAGCCCTCTAATGGCGTTGCGCCCATAGTCGTGTCAATGCTTTTTCCATCTTTTACCGCCGCGAGCGATGCTCCGTTTCCAAGATGGCAGGTGATTATTCTTAGATTTTCTTTTTTATCCAGAAAATCTATTGCTTTGGCAGAAACGTACCTGTGCGATGTTCCATGAAAGCCATAGCGCCTTATATCATATCTTTCGTAGTATTTGTATGGCACCGGATAGACAAACGCATAGTCAGGCATCGTCATGTGAAATGCAGTGTCAAATACCGCAACTTGAGGGACATTTGGAGTCGCTTTCTGGCAGGCGTGTATGCCCATCAGATTTGCCGGTATGTGCAGCGGAGCCAGTGGAACACAAGAAATAATCGCATTTAATACTTCGTCATTGATTAGAACGCTTTCTGAAAAACGTCTTCCTCCATGCACCACTCGATGACCTACGGCATTTATTTGTTCAAGACTGTCTATGACGCCATAGGGTGCTCCGGTCAGGGTACTTATAACAAAACTGATTGCCTCGGAATGCGTTGGTAAGGGTACGCTTTCATTGAATGTTGGCTTGCCGTTTGTCGGCACGTATTTTACATGCCCATCTATACCTATTCTTTCACAGTTTCCTTTTGCCAATATGGACTCTGTGTCCATATCAAATAGCTGGAATTTAAGCGAGGAACTCCCGGTGTTGATGACAAGAATATTCACTTGCGAAACTCCTTTTTTCATACATAAATGAAGAACTTTGCCAAATACAGGTGAGTGCATTGTACAACGGCAAAACGAACATGTCAATGCCGGACACTACTTATGACAAAAATTATTGCCGCCGTGCCGGATTTATAAAAAAACGATTTGCACAAACAAGCCCAAATCATCGCAATAACGGTCATGTGCGCAGGCACGATTTACTCTGGACTTGCTCGATAGTAATTGACGCGTAGGTGCAATATGTAATATAATATAAACGTTGGCAGTTTTTGCACAACCAATGTATATGCCGTCTCTGACGTAAGGGGTGCGATGATGAAAAATCTATTGTTGGGGCATACTAATTCTTACCACGGGTTTTCACTCGAAGACGCTCTGAGGGGCATTTCCGCCGCTGGATTTAAATACGTCGAACTCAGCGCTTCAAAGGGCTGGACGGAGCATGTCAGAGCCGATATGAGCAAGGAAGAAATTGACAAAGTAAAAAAAATGTTAGACGCTTTTGGACTCGGAGCTGTTGCCCTCAGCGGGCACTGTAATCTCATGGAGCCTGAGCGCCTTGTTGATTTTATGGCGAATATTGAGCTTGCCGCCAAGTTTTCATGCAAATACATTGTCTCATCAACAGGCGAGGCACATTTTGGCGAGGACGAAATAATGAGTGAGGATGAGCTTTCAGCTAACATAAAATCCCTATTACCGCTATTGGAAAAGTACAAAATCACACTTGTCCTTGAAACTCACGGCGAAGATTATGGCACCGGACAATCATTGGTCTCATTGGTGCATAAAGTTGGTTCTCCATTAGTGGGCATCAATTTTGATACGGCTAATTGTCTTTTCTGGGGTGGGGCGCAGCCGCTCGAAGATATAAAGACCTGCCTGGCGGAGGTCAAATTCGTGCACCTAAAAGACAAGCTGGGCCCTCAGAAGCAGTGGAATTTCCCCGGCGTAGGCAATGGAGAGCTTCCTCTTAGAGATGTTATTAATTACATGCTCACAAACGGATATGACGGACCTTATTCCGTTGAAATTGAGTACACAGAAGAATACTGCATGCGCGAAAAAAACAGACCCTCAGATCTAGGTATTGCAAATAAAGAGATGGCGGATTCATATAATTTTCTTAGTAGTATTGCAGACATGCCGCTTGGCGGGAAAGGGAAGCCATAATGCAAAAGATTGCCATAATCGGCGGCGGATTCATAGGGGCGCAGCATGCACAGGCGTGTAATAACTCTGAGCGGCTTGATTTGGTTGCAATTTGCGATGTGAATGAAGACTCGGGAAAAGCTCTCGCCGACAAGTATGGATGCGCGTTTTTTTCAAGCGCAGAAGCTATGCTTTTAGAGTGCGATATTGCAATAGTTGATATTTGTGTGCCTACGTTTCTTCATAAACAAAATATCTTGCTTGCCGCAAAATACAAGAAGCATATTGTTTGCGAGAAACCTGTAGTGCTGACACTGGAAGATATGGACGAAATCCTCTCGGCAACTAAAACCGCGGGTGTAATGTTCATGGCAGCGCAGGTAATTCGTTTCTGGCCGGAATATGTCGCAATAAAAGATATGTATGATAGCGGAGATTTTGGCGAAGTAAAAATGGTCTATTTTAACCGTCTTGCACAGCACCCGAATTGGTCGCAGTGGCATACTGACCCAAATAAAAGCGGCGGCGGTTTGTTTGATTTGCATTTGCATGATGTTGACGCTGCAACTTACTTTTTCGGCGCAGTAGAGCGTGTGTATGCTGTTGGATGGGAAAGTAAATCCGGATGCTATAACTACGTAGTCTCAAGTTTGACATTTAAAAGCGGCATAAATGCCGTCATAGAAGGTGCTTGGGATATGACGGAAAACTATCCTTTTACAATGACAATGCGCCTTGTGGGTGAGGCAAGAACCGCAGAGTATTCAATGACTGCCGGGTTTAATCTGGAAGATATTTCTTCTTCGCGCCGCAGCTTGCATTTATTTGAAAATGGCAAAGCCCCAAAAGAAGCGAAAATAGATATATCTGAGGATGCTTATCAAACCCAACTTGACTATTTTGCTAAATGTGTAAGCTCCGGCACTCCGCCCGCAATTATAACGCCCGAGCAGTCGAGGGAAGTAATAAGAATTATACTGGCAATTGAGCAATCAATAAAAACCGGGTGCGCAGTAATTTTGGAATGAGAGGAATAGCTATATGAAAAAATGGACAGTGGCGCTGATAGGCTGCGGCATGATTGCCGAAGAGTATTATATTCCTGAAATGAGAAATATACCAAAAGCGGAGCTTGTTGCTGTGTGCGATGTTATGCCGGAGCGTGCAAGTGAGTTTGCAGAGAAATTTAATGTGCCGCAGTGGTATACTTGCATGATGAGCTCTTGCAAAAATGCGATTTTGAAATTCTCATGAATATCACTTCGATTCCGCTCCATCACGAGATCAATATGAAAGCGCTAAATGCAGGCAAGCACTTATACTCTCAAAAGCCAATCGCATTGACAGTTGAGGAGGCGACAGCGCAAATCGAAGCTGCAAGAAAGGCAAATGTCAAGTATTCGGCGTCCCCCATCCACATGTTAAGACCGGACATATTGTATGTAAAGAAGATGATAGAAGATGGCGTAATTGGCAAGGTATCCGTGGTGCGATGCAGTGTTTCACACGGCGGACCTGAATACTTTCAATACAGAAGCGCCGATTGTTCCTGGTTTTATGAGTCAGGGGCAGGGGCGCTGGTTGATATGGGGGTACATGGAATTACTATGACCACCGGGGTGTTAGGCCCTGCTAAAGAGGTGGCGTGTACGGCGGCTATTACCGAGCCGGACAGGACTATCCGGTCAGGTGCATTTAATGGTAAGAAGATAAAATCGGATAAGATGCCCGATGCATATCTCATAACTCTTGATTGGGGTAATGGCTGCATTGGAATAATTGACACTGGCTTTTTCCAAAAAGCGACTACTGTAAACTCTTTAGAGATTTATGGTACTCACGGGACTATAACAATCTTAGGTCAGCTCAAAATCGGGCAAGGTGACGGAATTCGTGTCTACATTGACAATAAGGAGCAAAATCTTCGTGGATGGGTTGACCCTATGCCGCAGGAAATGCCAAAAGCTTTTTACCAGTGTCAATGTCTGGAGGACTTAATAAGAGCTATAGAGGAGGATTCCGATACCGGGCTGCGACCGGAGCACGCCAGACATGTACTTGAAATCCTAAATGCAATCCCGCAAGCAGTCAAAACGAAGTCGGCAATTACTTTAAAAACAAGATTCTGATTTGTTATCACAGCTTTGCTCAATGAGGGCGATAAACTGTGCCCGGCATATATTAAGGAGGACGCTTCATGCTTCAAGTAGGGATTTTTACAGGATATTATCCAAACACAATTGATGATACTATTTCCAAGATTAAAGCAGACGGTATGAGCTGCGTGCAGTTGGATGTTTCGTTTAAGGACTGTGATGCAGTCAAAGAATATCTGACGAAAGAGCGGGCAAATGTAGTCAGAGACAAATTCCGCGATGCTAATTTACCAATCGTTGCAGTATCTGCATATACAAATTTAGTTAGTCCGGATATAGAAAAGCGAAAAGCGAATATAAAATATATAAAGATGATGATGGAGCGCGCGCTGGATCTCGGCTGCCCCTACGTCGCAAGTGAGACAGGTACTTTTAATCTGGAAAGCGACTGGGTATGGGACGATGAAAATGCCACGGAAAGCGCCTATCAACAGATCGCCGAGGTGGTTTATGATATCGTCATGTATGGCAAAAGTGTAGGTGCGACATTTATTATCGAAGCTTATGTAAATAACATTATCGGCTCAATTTCGCAAATACTGCGTCTTTTCAGCGATATCAACATGCCGAATATGAAGCTCATATGCGATCCGACAAATTTCTTTACACCTCAAAACATCTCAGATGTTGACGGTCAGTTAAACCGCATATTCAACGCACTCTCAGATAAAATGGTTATTGCACACGCAAAGGATATTAAGTTAACCGGAGATTTTTCAGAAAAACATGCGGATATCGACGCCGACGAGTCGCATACTTTTAGAGGCGCCGGGGGTGTTGAGTTGCCTGCACCGGGGCTGGGCATTTTAAATTATGATCTATATCTTAGGCTGCTAGCAAAGCACCATCCGAATATTCCTCTCATCATCGAGCATCTGGACGAAGGAGATATACCGCGCGCAAAGACTTTTGTCGATGGAGTTCTAAAGCGAGTTGGGGTATAGGCATTCCGAAGGAGGATTATTATGACGTCGAGAGAAAGAGTACATGCAGCGCTTGAGCACCGAATGCCTGACAGAACGCCGCGTGATTTTGGCGGGTCTGCGGTGACCGGGATTGCCGCAAGCTTTGTTTTCAAGCTTCGCCGCGCTCTGGGGCTTCCGGAGCGACCCATACGGATTTTTTGTCCTTATCAGATGCTCGGAGAGGTGGACGAAGAACTTAGGCGAGCTTTGCGCATTGATACCATTGCTATGTTTCCGTCAGGAAATCTGTTCGGCTTTGACAATGCGCCGGTTAAAGAATTTACATTAAGTGATGGCACTCCGGTGCTTGTGCCGGAGGCTTTCAATACCGAGTATACTTCCGATGGCCGCTTGTTCCAGTATGCGCGCGGAGACAAAAACTATGAGCCTTCCGCAGTAATGCCAAAAAACGGCTATTATTTTGATGCAACAGTGCGGTCAAAAGCCATTGAAGATGATGATATGCTAGACTCTGCCGATAATCTGGAAGAGTTTACTTTACTTGATGAAGAGACTTTGCGTGTGGCTGAAAAAGAAGTGCGCGGTCTTTATGAAAACACGGATTACGCAATAGTCAGCAGCGGACCCGGCGGCACCGGGCTTGGAGACATCGCGTTTGTACCGGGAACTATGCTCTCCGAGCCGAAAGGTGTTCGAGATATTGAAGATTGGTATATCTCTCCACTTATAAGACCCGACTATATCATGGAGATTTTCGATCGGCAAACCGATATAGCTCTAAAAAACCTTGAGCTTTACTATCAGGCAGTCGGAGATCGTATCTCCGTTATCACCCTTTGCGGCGCCGATTTTGGCAGCCAGCAGAGTCTAATGCTTTCCACTGATGTTTTTTCAGAGATTTACCTTCCATATTATAAAAAAATGACAGATTGGATTCACAAAAACACAAAATGGAAGATATTCAAGCATTGTTGCGGCGCAATTGAGCCTTTGATTCCATATCTTATAGAAGCGGGATTTGATATCTTAAATCCTGTGCAGATTTCCGCAGCCGGGATGGATTCTGCGTTGCTCAAAGAAAAATATGGCGACAAGCTTGTTTTTTGGGGGGGTGGAGTAAGGACTCAGAGCACATTTCCATATGGGACGCCCGAAGAGGTCAGCAGTGAAGTGAAAGAGCAAATACGGATTTTGGGAGTAGGCGGCGGGTACGTTTTCAACACCATCCACAACACTCAGGCAAATATTCCGGTTGAAAACTTCCTCGCTATGATAGATGCATTAAACAATCCAAATTAAACTATCGACTCAGATTAGAAAAGAATTTTTGATAAAGGGGTATGTTATGGAAAAGACAAAGGTAGCAATCCTTGGCGCGGGGTTTATAGCCGATATCCATGTAGAATCTTACAAGCGTTTTGTTAAGGACGCTCAAGTTGTTGCGGTATATACTCGCAGCATGGAAAAAGCGGAGGCTTTTGCGCAGAAACATAAAATAGCACAGTGGTATGATGATATTGATAAGCTGTTGGACGGTTGCGATTGCGATGTGGTAGATATTTGTCTTCCAAATTTTATGCATGCCGATGCATGTATAAAAGCCGCTGGTGCAGGCAAGCACATAATCGTAGAAAAGCCGCTGGCATTGACTTTAGAAGAGGCAGACGCCATGATTGCTGTCTGCAAGGTAAACAACAAAAAACTTATGTATGCGGAAGAACTCTGCTTTGCTCCAAAATACGAAAGAGTCCGCGCCTTGGTTGATGCGGGCGCGGTGGGAAAAGTATATATGCTAAAGCAAGCCGAGAAGCATTCCGGACCGCATAGCGCATGGTTTTATGATGTAAACCTTTCCGGCGGCGGTGTTCTGATGGATATGGGCTGTCATGCGCTTGCCTGGTTTAGATGGATGAATAAGGGTGTTAGGGTAAAAAGTGTTTTTGCTCAAATGAACACGGTATTGCACAATGAAATCACAAAGGGCGAAGATAATATGGTTGCCGTTATTGAGTTTGAAAATGGCGTTGTTTGCTTAGCTGAGGACAGTTGGGCACGGCATGGCGGAATGGACGACCGTATTACGGTATATGGAGACAAGGGAGTATCCTATGCGGATCTTTTTCAAGGCAACTCGGCTCTGACGTACAGCACTGTGGGCTATGACTATGCCGCCGAAAAAGCGGGGCAGACAACCGGATGGACCTTTACGGCATATGAGGAAGCATTTAACCAAGGCTATCCTCACGAACTGGAGCATTTTATCGAATGTGTACGTGAGGACAAAGTGCCTTTAGTAACCGGTGAAGATGGTCGCGATGTACTTGAGATGATTTATGCCTGCTATGCTTCGGCAAAAGAGGGTTGCAAAATCATGCTTCCGTTTAACCCGAAAGTTAAAAAACCTATTGATCTGTGGCTGGGTTAGCATAAAGGAGAAGCTTCGCTTTTTTGCTGATGCAACATCCGTACTGTCAATATTTTTACATTATTATTCCGCTAGTCAGGAGGCTTTCTAATGATAGAAATGCATGGAGTTTACAAACGTTTTGATGCTGTTATTGCGCTTAACAATGCATCGCTAAAGGCAGGGTCGGGGGAAATTCGCGCTTTGCTTGGCTCTAATGGCTCTGGCAAATCCACGATGATAAAAATTCTTGCGGGGGTTTATGAACCAAACAAAGGTGAAATTTTGCTTGGCGGAAAAAGAGCCCGTATAACCTCAGGCAGAGACTCAAAGAAACTAGGTATAGCTACGGCATTTCAAGAACTCAGCCTGATTCCCACAATGAGTGTTATCGACAATCTGCTGCTTGGGAACAGTAAAACCGGAATCTTTGCCGGAGCCTCGCGGACGCGGGCACGAAAGCAAGTTTTGAACCTGCTTGATAGATTTAACATAAAATGCGATTTGGACGCATATGTTCAAACACTCATGATTTCTACAAAAACCATGCTTGAGGTTGCAAGAGCCGTTGCGCAAAAGCCCAGAGTGCTCTTGTTGGACGAGGTGACAGCGTCCCTGCATTATGATGAAATTCAGACATTATTTAAGATCATTAGAGAGCTCAGAGATGAGGGCATGACCATTATTTACGTCACGCATCGCATGCATGAGATATTTGAGCTTTGTGACCAAATAACGATTATGCGCGGCGGGGAGACTGTTACGGAAGGTCCGACGGCAGATTTTACACTAGATGATATAGTCTTTCATATGACAGGGCAGCGTCCGGAACCGCAAGAAAGTACAGGACGAAAAGCCGGAGACATTGAGGCGCAAGGTAAAGAGGTTTTGCTTGAAGTGAAATCGCTAGAGGTATACCCCACAGTTTGGGATATATCTATGACTGTGTATAAGGGCGAAATAATCGGTATAGCCGGGCTTCAAGGGCAAGGGCAGCCTGAGTTTATCCGCTCGCTATTGGGGGCGGAAGAAAGAAGCGGAGGGGAGGTTAAGTACTGCGGCAAACCAATAAGGTTTAAGTCTCCCGCAAAGGCTGTTGAAAATGGTATCGGCTTTGTTTCCGGAGATCGAACAAAGGAGGCAATTTTTCCCGTGCGCACTATTCTTGAAAATATCGCAGCGGGACAAATTGCCAGAGGAAATGTCGCAACATATATTTCCAACAAAACTCTAAAAGAGTTTGCAGACGCTTCGGTAAAGAAGTATAACATAAAAATCGGCAGGTTACTTAATGCCGCGAACACTCTTTCCGGAGGAAACCAGCAAAAGCTCGTTATAGCAAGATGGATTGCTCTAGGTCCAAAACTGCTGCTGCTTGATGACCCGACGAAAGGTGTTGACATCCACTCGAGGCTTGAGATACATAAGATATTAAAAACATGTTCGGAAGAAGGTATGACAATCATTATCTCGTCAAGCGAGCCTGAAGAGCTCTTTGATATAGCCGATAGGATGTATGTGTTTTATGAAGGCCGGGTTTCCGATATTCTTTCCGCAGACACAATGACAAACGAGTCCTTGGTGCCTGCGATGATGGGACTAAATCAATAGAGAGGAAAGACGATTAAATGAAATCAATCACAGCGTCCTTTTCGCAATTTCGCAGGAAACCGGCTTTTACCGGATTTGTGCTATTTATGATAGCGCTTGTACTAAATCTAATATTTCAAGGACCCGCAGGCTTTTTCAGTGCGAACAGTTTACGTATACTATTTACAACGTCGGTGCCATTTTTGCTTGTAGTTATGGCTCACAGCGTACTGCTGATTTCAGGAACGCTGGACATCTCCATTGGAATACAGTTGGCGTTGGTAAATGTTGTAACCATAATGACTGTTCAGGAATGGGGCGTCCCTTTCGCGTTGGGAGCCTTGCTTGGAGTCGGCGCCGCGATTGTGGCGTCCGCCATACTTTGGGTGCTCGTTTCACTGCTCAGGCTGCCGGATCTCTTGGCGAGTTTTGCCCTTGCATATGCGATTCGCGGTATTAATGTGCTGATAATGAATATTCCGCAGGGAACTGTCGAGAGGGTTTATTTCAATTTCTATAACTCAAGTGTATTGAGATATATTCCAATGCCGGCGCTCATTTTGCTCGTTATTGGTATTGCCTGGATGCTTTTAAAACGAACAAAATTCGGAACCAATATCTATGCTGTCGGCGCAAATCCTCAAAACGCTTTTGCTGCGGGAATCAGTCCGGAAAAAGTTCAGTTTCAGGCGTTCATGGTCAAAGGTGTTATTACAGGCGTTGCCGGAATTTGTCTAACCTTGATGACGGCGTCAGGAAATCCGCTACAGGCGGAACCTTGGGGGCTGCGCTCTTTGGCTGCCGCTATAATCGGGGGTCTTACTTTCGGAGGCTGGGGAACGATGGCGTGCGCTGTATTTGGCGGCGGGTTTCTTGTACTTATTGACAACACGGTGTTTTTCCTCTTCAACTTCCTTAACAGGGTGATTCCGGGATTAACCATTTCGTCATTTTGGAACAATTTTGTTGCTGATTCGATAATATTTCTTGGTTTGCTTACAACGATTTTGACAGTTAAAGGGCAACGAGAAGCATTGCGTATCAACATACAAAACAAATACTTAAAGAAGAGGCGGCAGGAAAATGAGAACTAAACGAAATCAGCCACATTTTGTGAGGTCTTTTGTGAGAGCTCCTGCACTGATGGCAGCACTTATTTCCATATTGCTATATGTAATTACGATAATCATAGTTCCGGGTGCTCTTAGTATAGGAACTATATCCACCATTTTTATGATGACGCTGCTGCTTAGTTTCGCATCGGCAGGGCAGACGATTGTTTTAATTGGCGGCGGTTTAGATTTTACCGTGGGGGCGGTCATGTCGTCAGCCGCACTTATGACAACGACAATAATGTACAGTCAGGACGGGAGATTTTTTCCTGCGTTGGCGGCGGTCTTGCTTTTGGGCGCGGTGGTTGGCTTTATCAATGGGATTTGTACGGTGAAAATAGGACTTCCCGCCTTAGTTGTTACGATGGCTATAAGTAATGTCGTCACTCAGCTCACTTTTGCTTTCCTTGGCGGCAATCAAGGGAGATTTGCGGGTCCTGCGTTTATTCAGTCAATAGTTCATAGATATTTTGGCTTTCTTCCCGCAATTTCACTGTATGCGCTGATAATCTTCCCTCTGGTCTTTTATATCCTGTATCGTTCCCGGTTCGGCAGGCAGCTCTATTTGGTCGGCAACAATCCAACGGCGGCAAAGCTTGTTGGAATAAACGTCAATCGCATAAAAATTCTATCTTATGTACTATCCGGCATGTTCGCGGGATTCGCGGGGATGCTAGGCGCGGGTCTTTTTCAAACCGCGAGAAATCGAATGTTCGATGAATATGCATACAACTCACTAATCGCCGTAATCGTAGGCGGGACTTCATTTGCCGGCGGCATAGGCACGTATAGCGGCAGTGTTTCCGGATCGCTGCTGATAGTCGTTCTGAATAATATGTTAACCGCGCTTCAACTTTCTACGCCTATGAGAAACATAGCGCTTGGGGTTGTGCTGGTTATTTTACTTGCATTATATAATCGAAGAAAATCTGTTCGTCAGTAAATACTAAGTTGGGAAGCTCTTTTGACCGACATATTCGTCAGTAGGTGCTTGACAGTTGACAAGGCAGGTGTTAAAATTCTGTTGTGTAAGTATTAACGTTTTTTTACTGGAAAGGAAGTTATTTATGAAAAGGCTATTGGCTATAGCACTAGCGCTTGCATTGGTTATGATTATGGTGGCGGCATGCGGAAACGATGATACAACCGCCCCGGACGCCACGGAACCAAGCACCGATGCGACAGGCAACCGCGCTGTCAGACTGGCGTCACACAACGCAGTTCTGGAAGGAAATCCATATCGTGTACGCTATGAGGCAGACATCCAAGAAGCGGCAGCCGCAGCATCAGCTCATGGCTTTGATGTAAGTTATGCGTCTTTTGTTTCAAACTGGGATCCGGCTACAGAAGCCTCCCAAATCCAAAACAGCATCAACGAAGGATTTGACATCATTTTGGTTAACCCTGTTGCGTCTACAGGTCTTGACCCGATTATCGAGCGTGCGCAAGAGGCAGGTATTATATGGATAAATGCCGACGTTGTATATCTTTCAACAGCAGTTGAAATCCTTAACATTGCAACGGATCAGTATTATCTAGGCTACAGAACCGGTACTTACGCAGGCGAAGTTCTCGGTCGAGGCGCAAGGGTTGTTATGCTTCAGGCGATGCCGGGCGTCTCAGCCAACGAAGACAGGCAAGCCGGTTTTCAACAAGCTATTTTAGAGCAAGGCTTGGAAGTCGTTGCTTCCGAAAGTCACAACTGGGATCCTGCACTGTCGACCCAGGTTATGACAGAAATTCTCAATACTGGCGTTGAGTTTGACGGCGTTCTGGTCTCACAGGTTGCGGAAAATGCTCTTGCCGCATTTGAGATCACAGGCAGACCTCTTCCCAGATTCATGGGCTTTAATGACACCGGCGCTTGGATGCAGCAGATGATTGAGCTTAACCGTGATGAGCGTGTTATGGACTTCATAGTTTTGTCCAACCCTCCGGGCGTTGGTGCGAGTGCTCTCAACTTTGGCTTGAACATGATGCTTGGCAGAGAACTCAGGACCGACATATTTGACGACCCCAGCATTCGTTCGATTCTGCTGCCTTCTGACTTTTCCTTTACATACGACAACATGTGGGATTATGAGGAGTTAGCATTCTCAATGTCGCCAGGGGATGCGTACACCTACTGGCTGACCGTTGATGAAGTAAACGAAAGATTCTTCGTTCAATAAAACTTAACAACACTATAAAAGAGGTTGAGGAAAGATATTTTCCTCAACCTCTAAAAAATTTTAGATTTCCAGCCACCGTTCTTCTGCGGCTGATTTTACTATCGCTTCACAAAGCAGCAACTCTCTGTGACCATCCTCGAATGTCGGGAATGTCGCAGGGAGACTGTTTTTATGACCATCGTTTCCGATATAAGAATATATCTTATTAAAGCATTGCTTAAAGCTATCGGCAAAGCCTTCGTTGTGCCCTCCGGGATAGCTGACAATCTCTCGTGCAATCGGTGCGAGAAGCGATGGGTCTCTTATCAGAAGCCCATTATATGTATCCCTCTCACCAATCCATAGCTCGTTAGGGCGCTCTGAATCAAAGCACACTCCCTTTTTACTTCCATAAATTTCAAAGAAAAGTCTGTTTTTTCTTCCCGCAGCAGTTTGGTTAACCGTAAGCGAGCCATGAGCACCACCGTTAAAATGCAACAGGACAGTTGCATAATCCTCAGTGCTTACCGGCACATCCTGGTAATCTTCCGGAGCGAGCATCTTTCCTGAATATGTCTCAACCGGCTTTAGCGGCTTTTTCCTTGTCGGGTAAAAAGTGGCAAAATCAGCGCAGACCTTTGAAATCTTTAAGTCAGACACAAACTCGATTAAATCAAGCCAGTGGGAACCGATATCCGCAATTGCTCTGGAATCTCCTGATTTGTCTGGCTCAAGTCTCCATGAATAGTCAGTTTCCTTTTGCAGCCAGTCCTGCTGATATGAGCCGTTTATCGCAAATATTTTACCTAGCTCGCCGTTTTCAACCATTGATTTTACTTGATGCACAAGCGGGTAAAAACGCAGATTGAAATTGACTGCGCAAGCAACGCCGGCGTCCCTTGACAGCCTTATCAAATCCTCGGATTCAATACTTGTCATGGCAAGCGGTTTGTCACAAACAACATGCTTGCCTGCGGCAATAGAGGCTTTTGCCATTGGATAATGCAGATTGTTCGGCGTGGTGATGTGTACGCACGTCACATTCGGATCGTTTACTAAATCTTTCCAGTCTCCATATGCCTTTTTAATGTGAAGCTGCGCCGCCTTTGCATCGGCGGTTTGCTGATCATTATCAGCAAGCGCCACAACATCAACATAACCGAGACGCCTGAGCGCTTCGACATGCACGGGGCCTATAAACCCGGCGCCAATAATTCCGACTCCAATATTTTTCATATTTCCTCCTTAAATTTTATGTAGGCAGCTCTATAAACTCAGTGTGCAGCAGCATGGTGGGCAGAGGGTGTTTAGCGAGGCTCATGTATTAGATGCTCTTATCAAGCATTCCATTATGCCATTTTTTTAAAAAACCGGAAACCTCATTAATAGTTGGGCTTGAGCAGTTGCGCACGTAGTATCCGGAGCAGGCTATGCCCATAAGAAGACAGCTTTCCATACTATAATTGCTTGCATATCCTATCACGAACCCCGCATTGAAATTATCCCCGGCGCCGGTCGAAAGCTTTGGCTCCGGACAGACTGCGCCACGTACCTCGTAGTATTTACCATCTTTTACACATGCTGCCGAATCGATGGGGTGAACAACTACGCAGTCAATTTCTATGTGTTTTGATATAAATTCTGTCAGACTTCTTAGCTCTGCTCCCGACAAATTAGCATAGCCAAAAACTTTCGCAATCTCAAAAGCTTCTTTCTTGTTAAGCCCCAGCACGGTCTGAAAACCCGCCATTTTAAAACCGCGAATCAACTCAAGCGCCTTTGCTATTTCTTTTGGCTCTCTTTTTTCAGGGTCAGCAAGGTCAAAGAAAATCATTTTTTCTTGCGGGTTTGTCGTTAAAAGCGGCAAAACATCTTGTAAAATGTGCTCCCAAATATCGTTCATAGCAGCAATCATTGTCCAGTTATTAAAGCTGACAAGCTGCATCTCGTCCAATAGCCCTGCAAACTCGGCTTCCGAAACGCGGTCTATTATGTCCTGCCAGACCAGATTGTTAAGCGAGTTTAGTTTTGAGCGAATAAGCTTGCCATCGTCAAACTCCATCGCATCGGTGTAGCTAGGCTGCCCAACGCCGATAATCCTTGACTCATGTGCAAGCTGGGCAAATACGCCATCTACACTCTCCGTGCCAACACAACCTATGTAGGTAACATCGGCGCGAAGCTTCTTTAGACCAAGTGCAAAGATTGGTCCGTTTCCGCCTGGTCTTCTGTCAATTGTTACTATCTCGACATTTGTGCTCAGTCCGGAGCTTGCGGCTATACGCTCGCCGTACTCTTTTAGCGTTTTGATACGTCTAAACTCAGTAGCACTGAGTCTTTTGTCGACAACGTGGACAATCTCATCGACAAATCCATCCAGTCCTACCAGTGCGCGAATCGGAGTTATTGCGTCATGCTCCAGTTTTTCAGCCAAATCTAATAACATAGCTTTTCCTTTGTTGCACACTCACTCAAGCAAAATGTTTGGGGTGGACTTGTAAAATGAAAGAGCGAGAAGCTACACAATAAATTGTCTCATGAAATTTCTTGTGAGCACTATAGAGTCTAATCTTGCCTGCAAATCATCCTCAAAAGCTCTGTCTTCTATTTCAATAATCGCATTACCGTTATACTTTATGTCATTAAGCGCGGACACGACTTTGCCCCAGACTATATCGCCCTGTCCCGGTAGTTTTGGCTGATGGTATTCAAGCGGATGAGCATATGGACCGACTCTGTCAAATTTTTCTTTATAAAATTTTGCGTCCTTGACGTGAAAATGTTTGATTTTTTCTGAGAAAAGATAAATCGGTTTAACATAGTCCATTTGCATCCATAGCAGGTGGGACGGGTCGTAGTTTAGTGCAAAGCTTTTGCTGTCAATGATACCGAACATACGCTCCCAAATTGCCGGTGTAGATGCTAGATTATTTCCGCCCGGAGCTTCATCTTTTGTAAAATACATAGGACAGTTTTCAATACAAACAGTTACTCCATTATCCTCGGCGAGCCTTATAATATCCGGCCAGACCTTTTCAAACTCTATGAAATTATCGTCAACGCTTGAGAGACGGTCTTTGCCGACAAAGGTGTTGACAATGTTTATTCCCAGGTCGGCAGAAACTTTGATTAGTTTCTTTAGGTGCTCAATATAAATACCGCGTTGCTGCAAATCGGACGTCAAGGGATTTGGATAATATCCTAATCCGGATATGCGCACGCCAGCCTTGTCCAGTATTTCTTGAATTTGGGATTTGTCATAATCATCCGCATCAAGATGAGTCACTCCTGCATATCGGCGTTCCGCCTTGCCCTTTGGCCAGCAGGCAAGCTCTATGCGCTTGAGATTTATCTGAGCAGCGTAATCCACTATTTGCAAAAACGAATACTCCGGCAATATCGCCGACAAAAACCCTAGTTTCATTAAAATAGCCCTCATTTCATAAAATTATATCCGTGTCCTTGGCGACTCTTATCTTATTTCCAAGGTAAAGATGAACTTTGTTGAGCCGTCTCGGCTTTCAACAAATATGTTTTGATTATGTTTGTCAAGAATTGCTTTGACTATGTATAATCCCAACCCGATGCCATCGCGGTCGGCGCTGCGGGACTTATCTCCTTTATGGAATCTCTCAAAAATATGCGGGAGATCTTCTTGCTTTATTGTCTCGCCACGGTTTTCTATAGAGACATATGCAAGCAAGCCTTGCCTCCACAAATCAAGTTTAATTACTCCGCCAGGCTCGGAAAATTTTATTGCATTATCTACAAGATTATACACCACCTGTGTAATTGCGTCGCTGTCACCTAGCGTGATAATAGCTTCCTCGGGCATGTTTGCTTTGACGTCCAGACCTTTTTTTTCAATCTTAACACTCAGACTCAATAAAGTCAGACGCACAATCTCAGTTAAATCAAAGCTGTTTTCAAAAATCGAATCATCTTCTTTAGTCTGAATCGACGTCATTTCCGTCATGCCTTTTACAAGTCTTGCAAGCCGTCTTGACTCCGAGGAAATAACTGAGAGGTAACGCTTCTCGCTTTCGTGCGGTATTGTTCCGTCTAAAAGCCCCTCAGCAAAACCTGTTATTACTGTCATCGGCGTCTTTAGCTCATGTGAAATGTTGGCTATAAACTCCCGTCTGAAAGTTTCTGAGCTTTCAAGCGAGTCCGCCATAGCGTTAAAAGCTTGCGTAAGATGCCCTATCTCGTCCTGCCTGTCCATATCTTCAACACGCGCTGAAAAATCGCCGCGTGCAAATCGGCGCGCAGCAATTGCCATTTCATTTAGCGGCTTTGCCAGCCTTTTTGTTGCAAGAAAGGTTATGGCAAGCGTTAGCATCATGACATTGATGGCGATTAATGCGAAAACGACAGAAAAAGTCTGCCAGTCATGTCTGAATGTTGCCAAATCGCTGGAAACAAACATGTATCCAAAAACAATCGCATCATCATCACTTGACGTAGTCAGCGGAGCCCCTATTATATGGCGGCGTTCGGGATATATATCTCCTAAAGCGGCTATTTGCACCTCGCTCATGCCTTCTGTAACATTTTGCAGCATATCCTCCGGTATTTGCTTTCCGTAATGCGAGAAGCCAATCTCAGAGCAGGCTGTGACTACTCCATATTCGTTGGCGATTATTATGTCAAACCCTGATACGCCCGAAGCAAAAGCAAGCCACATACTCAAGCTAAGCGTTTCTAAATCATTGCTAAAATATACACGTTGCGCAGAAACATATCTGGATGTTTCATATAGGGTTGACGCCATCATTTCACGCTTTTCGGACATAGAGCGCCTGTAGCTCCATGCAGAAGAAAGAGCCCCAAGAAGCGCGAAGCTAACGAACATTATCAAGAAAATAGCGAGGAAATTACGAAAATAAAGGCTCTGTTTCATTTTAATTTCTATTCGTAAGATTCGAATTTGTAACCAACGCCCCAAACAGTTTTAAGCGACCATTTGTCGCTTACATTTTCGAGCTTTTCGCGCAATCGTTTGATATGTACATCTACAGTCCGCGAGTCACCGAAATAGTCAAATCCCCATACTTCGTCGAGCAGTTGGTTTCGTGTGTAAACTCTGTTTGGAGATGAGGCAAGATGGAAAAGCAGTTCCATTTCTTTTGGCGGGGCGTCGACGCGTTTACCCTTTACATATAGCTCAAATGAATCCATATCTATGATTAGATTGTCGTAGGTTAGCCTCTTACTTTCCGGCACATCGGTAGAGTCAAAGCGGCGCATAACGGCGTGAACCCTTGCCATCAACTCGCCAACTTCAAACGGCTTTACGATATAGTCGTCTGCGCCCATTTCAAGCCCGGTGACTTTGTCCAAGGTCTCACCTTTAGCTGTAATCATTATTATGGGTACATTTGAAATAGCGCGTATTTCTTTGCAGACGCCCCATCCGTCAAGGACAGGCAACATGATATCAAGCATCACTAAATCAGGTTTAAACTTTTCAAACTCCGCTACTCCTACAGCTCCGTTTTCTGCAATTGTTACAGTAAATCCGTCTTTTTCCAAATACAACCTGAGCAGTTCCGCGATGTTGTCATCGTCTTCGACTATTAGTACTTTCTTTGACATTTTGCTCACCTCACAGTATATTAGATTGTTCTTTTTTTACATTATACCTCAAATAATTGTAAAGTCCAACAAAAACTGATGACTGCCCGCAATTATTGCTATGTATCTATAAATGCCGTGTTTTGTGGCGTATGTGGGAACGAGAGTAATAGCTCTGCTTTGTCGTTCCGGTACGCTACAAGAGAAATGGTTACAAATTATTTACAATAAATTCCATGTTATTGTGTTGACAAACTCAATTGTAAGATGTACTATGATTCGGTAACATTTTGTAACCTTTGGTATCCGCAGTGTTACGATTTCGCGTAAATTAGGTGACTTGCAAATGTATTCATTCATAAGCTCAGCAATGATATTGCTCGCTGAGTCGGTAAAAAAGTATAGAACTTTATCAAACTCTGCCATAGGCACAATTACTTCAGTAAAACTGGATTTTTCAAATTATTATCAGGAGTTAGCGCCTGTTGTTGCAGAAAGATTTTTTGATGCCGCAGATAAAATCAAATCGACAGCCATTTCTTGTTCCAAAATGCAAATCAAAGCAAAAGCCCGCAAAGCCGGAGCTTATGTGTTTAGCACACTTGCTGCTATCATTTTAGCAGTCGCGCCTGCAACTGCTTTTATTCTTATTGCTCATGCTGCGGAGGCTGAGGGGTATATAAGCGAGGCCGCAATTGCTCACAGCACGGCAGACTACGTGCTCGGTGCTCAAGACTCTTTGCCTTATTCAATACAGTTTAGCGAAGACGCACCCGCGGATATCTCTGCGCCCTCCTCTGAACCTCTGCTGGAGTTCAGTTTGCATTATGAGTTTACTTCTGCTTTAGATCTAGAAATGTCCCCCGGCACAATATTCCTCTTAAATGAGGAGTTTAATCAACAAATTACAATTGTCTCTTGCGAGTTAGTAGTAGATCCGACAGCTTCAACGGGAACTTTTATTTGGCCTGCTGACGGTGTAATCACATCACCTTTTGGGCCCCGCAATATCTCCATAGGTTCGCGCTATCATAAGGGCGTAGATATCCCCGGTCCGCAAGGCTCTTCGATTTATGCCGCAGACGGCGGCGAAGTAATCGAGTCGCGATGGAGTGATTCGTATGGGCTGTTCATTAGAATCAGGCATGATAACGGTATTGTTACGCTCTATTCTCACAACATAGAAAACCTTGTAAGCGTCGGAGAGAGAGTCAGTCAAGGACAGGTCATTGCTTTGATGGGCAGAACAGGAATAGCTACCGGCGTCCATCTGCATTTTGAAGTAATAGTAGACGGCGTGAACGTCAATCCTCAACTGCATTTGCCAGACAGATAATCTGAGTTTTCCACAACTTCATACCTAAAAAAATTGAGTTCTGATATGGGATTCGATTTTTTTTACCGCATAGTATTTGCAAAATTGATTTCTTGACTATGTTGTTAACAACATATATAATACGACGTGGTCAGATAAGTATAAGGCAGGGGCATACTGAGGTACGTCGCACTTGCTATTACAGTGTTGGTGTTTTCCCGTGCAAAAAACATAGGCGAAGCCTGATGCCTTTCGTATTTCTTATGAAATACTGCGTGAGTTTAAAATAAGGTTGAGGTTCTGTATGGATCTCAACCTTGAAATTGGCAGCGTCACTTTAGTCAAGGAGCGTGATTTCATGGATACAGACAGTAGTTCCCATAATACCAAATCTTTTCAGTTGCTGACTAAATTGGAGGTGCTATATGCTATACGAGGAAATACAAAATTACATTGAAAATAAAGACATGGAAAGTCTCAAGCGCTCACTTGTGGGCATGGAAAATGCCGAACTCTTATCCGCATTTCACTCACTTTCTTCGGAAGAACAAGTAATCGTATTCAGACTTCTTTCAAAAGAAGCTGCATTGTCGCTTTTTGAACAGTTGGATACTGATATGCAGCATAATCTTCTGCGCTCGTTTGCAGAAGGAAAGGCAGCGGAGTTTGTCAACGAAATGGCGCCGGACGACAGGGTGAAACTGCTTGACGAGTTGCCTGCGTCGGTGGCAAAAAAGCTTATTGCGTCGCTCTCTCCCGAAGAACGTGCTGCGACAAACATTCTCATGGGTTATCGCCCTGAGACTGCCGGACGTATCATGACTACAGAGTATATTTCACTTCAAAGGCAGATGACCGTTGAGCAGGCGTTAAATAAGGTTCGCCATCAAGCTGTACGTATGGAAACAGTGTATACGCTCTATGTTACAGACAGCGCCAAGAAGCTAAAAGGTGTGCTCTCGCTAAAGGACTTGATTATAACAAATCCAGATGAAATAATTGAGAATATTATGCATACGGGTATTATAAGTGTTTCGACCGACACTGACCAAGAAGCTGTAGCAAGAAAACTTCAGGAACTCGACTTTTATGCCATTCCGGTTACGGATAGTGAAGATCGTTTAGTGGGTATCGTAACATTCGATGATGCTATGGATATTCTGGAAGAAGAAACAACGGAGGATATCTTGGACCAAGCCGGACTTGCAGATATCACCAACAATGAGCTTGATAGAAGCGAGGTTCTCATAAGCGGTACGCTATGGAGCATTTGGAAAGTCCGCCTTCCATTCTTGCTTGCCACAATGGCGCTCGGTATGGTGTCGGGGCTTGTTATCGATGGGTTTGAACACACTCTTAAATCCATAACTGCAGTGGCAATTTTTATCCCCGTCATCATGGGGATGGGCGGCAATGTGGGCACTCAATCTTCGACGGTGTTTGCACGAGGGGTCGTCTTGGGTCAAATTCAGATAAAAAACTTCCTCAAGTATTTCCTCAAGGAAGTTGGCGTTGGCTTAAGTATCGGTTCTTTGGTAGGTGTTATCGCGGGTGTTATTGCTGCGTTATGGATTGAGCCAATGCTGGGTCTTGCCGTGGGATTTGCGATGATTATAACTGTCACAATTGCAGCGCTTCTGGGTTTTTTAGTTCCCTATGTTCTTATACGCTGCAAGGTAGACCAAGCCGCAGGCTCTGCGCCAATCATAACCACACTTAAAGACCTTTTGGCTTTGGTCATTTATTTTGTTTGCGTCAATATTTTCCTTGCAAATATGCTGTAGGTTTCTCTGAGAAGAAATTCCGCTCAGCCCGTTGATGTAACACGTATTCCTTTTTCGGAAAGCGCTTTTTTCAATTCCGGTATTTTTACTTCGCCGTAGTGGAAAACAGAAGCGGCAAGACCGGATTCGATACCCGGAAGTTTCGTAAACAGTTCTACGAAGTCGCCTATACTACCCGCTCCGCCTGATGCTATAATCGGAATTGTCACAGCGGCTCTCGCAGCCTCCAGCATAGGGATATCAAATCCACCTTTGACGCCATCGGTGTCTATGCTGTTTACGACCAATTCTCCCGCGCCCAAATCTTCGCCTTTCTTTATCCACTCAGTCATTTCAAGTCCGCTGTCCTCCCTGCCGCCTTTTGCGAATACCCTATACTTATTGTCGATAAGCATGACGTCAACAGCAAGCACAACGCGCTCGCTGCCATACTTTTTTGCAGCTTCATTTAGTATTTGAGGGTTTTTTAGAGCGCCGGAGGTTATACTGACTTTTGAGCCTCCGCACTCAAATACCATTTCGAAATCTTCGATTGTGGCTATTCCACCGCCTACCGTAAGCGGTATAGTAATTGCGCTTGTCACTTTTTTCAAAACATTAGAGAATATCTTACGCCCCTCACTTGATGCGGTAATATCATAAAATACAAGCTCATCGGCGCCGCTATCATTGTATAACTTTGCGAGGTCTTCGGGTTTTGCAACTTCCTTTACGTCTTGGAATCTAATGCCTTTAACCACTTTTCCGTCTTTAATGTCAAGGCAGGGGATTATTTTGTGTATCATATTTCGTCTCCTTTTAGTTTTGCGTTATCATGATTTTGTCAAATACTCTCTAAGTAACCGCTGATTAAATCAAACTCTCAGTGGCGCGTAACGCCTAAAAATTCTGGCTAGCCGCTTTGATTGCTTCCGTCAGGTCAATATTTCCTGTGTATAGGGCTTTGCCCAATATTGCTCCGTTTATTCCGAGTTGTGATAGTTGCTTTATTTCGTCAATTGCCGACACGCCGCCCGATGCTATAATATATAGCCCCAGTTTTTTCCGCAGAGTAGTATATAGCTCAATATTCGTTCCCTCGAGCAGTCCGTCTTTTGAAATATCCGTACAAATGAGAGTTTGCACTCCGATTTTTTCAACCGTCTCGCAAAACTCCATTGCGCCTTGGTTTGAGACTTCCGTCCATCCTTTTAATGCAATATGTCCGTCCTTGATATCTGCCGAAACTGCTATAGCATCGCCGAACTCTCCGACTGCACTTTCTAAAAAATTTTCAGTCGCAACTGCTGCCGTGCCAAGAATCACTCTCTTTATGCCAATGTCTAAGTATTGAGCTATTGTTTTTTTATCACGTATTCCTCCTCCAACCTGAACACTTAGTCCAGATTCCTGTGCAATACGCTTTATTACATCAAAGTTTGCAGGCATGCCTATTTTTGCCCCTTCAAGGTCAACAACATGAACCACATGCGCACCCGCGGCACGAAATCCGATTGCAACTTCCGCCGGGTTTTCACTATATACCGTCATCTTCAAGTAGTCTCCGCGCACTAGCCGAACTGCTTTTCCCTCATATATATCAATAGCCGGATAAATTGTCATATGTTTTCTCCTAACAAACTATACTGCCCTTTGTCGATGGTATTTCATCCTTAAATTGCTCGTCCACTTTGACTGCCGCACGCAATGTACGAGCTAAGGCTTTGAAGCAAGCCTCAAGGATATGGTGCACGTTCTTGCCGTCGAGCATTCTTATATGGACGGTTATTGCCGCTTTTCTTACAAAGGCTTGCATAAATTCTTCAAATAACTCCGCGTCCATTGCTCCCACGGGTCGCTTTGGAAGCTTTACATCCAGACTAAGGTGGCTTCTTCCGGATATATCGACCGCGCATAATACCAAAGCCTCATCCATTGGCAATATTACATCGGCATATCTGCAAATGCCGCGTGCTTCACCGAGCGCCTCGGCAAAGGCAGCGCCTATACAGATTCCAATATCTTCAACTGAATGATGACCATCAACATGCGTGTCGCCTTTGCATGATATTTCGAGATCAAATTTGCCGTGTTTTGCAAACAACTCCAACATATGGTCTAAGAAACCTATGCCGGTATGTATTTCGCTATTTCCGGTTCCGTCAAGGTTAAGCGCCAGTTTTACATCGGTTTCTGTTGTTTTTCGTGTGATGCTGCTTTTTCGCATTTTCATCCCTCCAGTATTTCTTCAACGGCGGTCAAAAAGAGTTCCATTTGCGCTCTTGTACCAATGGTTATTCTAGTATATTCCGATAATCGCGGTTTGTTCCAATGGCGTATTAAAATGCCCCTTGCTTTTAGCTCTGTATAGAACTCATACCCTCCGACCTTTGGGTGCTTTGCAAAAATAAAATTTGCTTTTGAGTCGGTCATTGAAAAGCCCAGCTCTTTCATGCGGGCTGATGTATAGCTTCTGGTCTCGCTGATTTCCCGGCGTTTTTGTGTATAATACTCTTCTTCATTTAGCGCCGCTTCACTCATTATTTGTGTGAGTCTATTTACATTATATGGATTGAATGAGTATTTCATTTTGTTTAAGTCTTCGACAAGCGCTGCGGAGGCGATGGCGTATGCCATTCTTGCTCCTGCCATCGAGCGTGACTTTGAGTATGTGTGCATTACAATAAGGTTATCAAGCTTTTTTATCAGTAAGACTGCTGATTGCGCTCCAAAGTCTACATATGCCTCGTCGATTATTAGTATATTTTCAGGGTTGCTTGCAGCTATTTTTTCGATATCCGAAACCGATATCGCAATGCCTGTCGGCGCATTTGGGTTTGCCAGCACAATGTTTTTTCCAATATTGGTGTAATCACATATATCTATGGATAGGTCGTCTTTTAGTGGTATCTGCTCGTATGGAATGTTGAAAATTTCTGCATATACAGGATAAAATCCATAAGTTATATCAGGAAATATAACAGTGTTAGTATCATCGCAAAACGCCAGAAAGGCAAAGGCTAAAAGCTCGTCGGAGCCGTTTCCGATTATTATATTTTCCGGCAGCACATCGTATGCTTCGGCGATTTTTTTTATAAGTTTCGTGCCGTCCGGGTTCGGATACAGTCTTAGTTTTTCAATCTCCGCTTTTGTGACGGCGGCTACAACTCCAGGCGGAGGCGGGTATGGCGATTCGTTTGTGTTGAGCTTAATATACTCTAAATCTGCAGGCTGTTCACCGGGGACATATGCATTAAGTCCGCTGTGCCGATTCGACAAAAACTTACTCATTATCACCGTCTCGCTTTCTTAGCTTAACTGACTGTGCATGTGCGCTTAAACCTTCTTCTTCGGCAAATCGTATAACATCATCTGCGGCAGTGAGCAGAGCAGCCTTCGTATAATATGTGTACGATGATTTTTTTACAAAATCATCCACTCCGAGCGGACTCGAAAATCTTGCCGTGCCGTCTGTAGGGAGAGTATGATTAGGTCCGGCATAGTAATCGCAGAGTGCTTCCGGGGTATTTTCTCCAAGGAAAACGGAGCCTGCGTTTCTAATTTTCTCAAGATGCGCAAGAGGGTTTTCTAAAAAAATCTCCAAATGCTCCGGGGCAAGCTCGTTTGATATTCTAAAAGCATCATCAATGGTCGGCACTATAATTATCATGCTGTGATCCTCAATGGCTTCACGCGCCATTTTCGAGCGAGGTAGTTTTTCAAGCTGAGCTTCTATTTCTAGACTTACATTCTTGGCAAGCTCTCCGCTGGTTGTAACCAGAACCGCAGGGGAATCATTGCCGTGCTCGCATTGTGAGAGCATGTCGGCTGCGACCAGGTCAGGTTGGGCTTTTTCATCTGCGATTACCAGTATATCGCTCGGTCCCGCTACCATATCAATGCCAGTTGCTCCAAAGACCTGACGCTTTGCTTCCGCAACATATGCATTGCCCGGACCTGTGATTTTGTCAACACGAGGGATTGTCTGTGTCCCATAAGCCAACGCCGCAACCGCTTGCGCGCCGCCGATTCTCAGCACTTTATTTACTCCCGAGATTTTTGCCGCGGCAAGAATATTCGGGTTTACTCCCCCATCCTTTGATGGCGGCGTAGCAATGATGATTTCCTCAACCCCCGCTAGCTTAGCAGGGATGACATTCATTAAGACAGATGAGGGGTACGCCGCAGTTCCCCCGGGAATATATAATCCGACTCGCTGAAGAGGGATTATCCGCTGCCCCATTATTACTCCGTCTTTGCGAGTTATTTCAAAGCCTTGCCGGATTTGATTTTGGTGAAATTCCTCGATATTTTTTTTAGCGCGCTGCATTACAGACAGAAACTCCGAGTCGACTTCTGTCAGTGCTTTGTCGAGAGCCGATTGAGGGAGATTAAAGCTTTTTAGCTTACATCCATCGAACTTTTCTGTATATTCAAAGACAGCGGCATCTCCGCGCGCAATAACATCATCAATTATCCCGGCGACGATAGCCGTGATTTTTGCATTTGCGTGCTTTTTTTTAGTTTGCCGCATTTTATATTCGTCTAAACTTAGTATTTTAATCATACTGTCTCCGCCTTAATACTGAAAAATCCATGCACATACCGTAGACTTCTTTCCTATCGGCGAGTATCGCCTTACTCATCGTCACATTTATCAAAACTCTCAGCTTGTGCAATTTTAGAGCAAAGCTTGCTAATTGCTTCATGGTTAAATTTATAGCTGACTTTGTTTGATATGAGTCTTGCACTAATCTCGACAATTGTTTCGATTGGCTCTAAATTATTCTCTGATAGAGTTTTTCCGGATTCAACGATATCGACTATGACGTCTGAAAGCCCCAAAAGTGGTGCAAGCTCAATCGAGCCGTTTAGTCCGATTATATCAATATCGCGACCTTGCTTTTTGTAGTGGTTAAGTGCAATATTAGGAAATTTCGTTGCAACGCGGATTATTCTGTCAAGTTTTTCAAGATTGATTCCTTTTTCCGCAGCGACACACATTCGGCATTTGCCAATGTGAAAATCAAGTAATTCATAGACGTCCGGCGTGTATTCAAGCAAGATATCCTTTCCTGCAACACCTATGTCGGCGGCGCCTCTTTCCACATATATCGGTACATCAGATGGTTTTACCCAGAAGTAGCGGACTCCGTTTTCCGGGCTTTCAAAAACAAGCTTTCGGCTCTGCTCATTTATCTCAGGGCAGCCGTATCCCGCTCGCTCGAACATGGAATATGCCGTCTCTCCAAGTCGACCTTTTGGCAGAGCAATATTTATCATTTCGTCCGTAGGATTGTGTTGCTGCAGTAAGTCAAGATAAACGGCAAAACCTATTGCTCCGGATTGCTTTTTGAATTTGCGCAGGAGTTTGTCATATCGACCGCCGGATAATACTTTTTTTGGTATGCCATCTATATACCCTTGAAAAATTATTCCGCTGTAATAGCCTAATGCATTTACCATTGAAAAATCCAAGTTAAGCCTTACTTCCGTATCCAGCCGTTTGAGGGTATTATCCAGCTCTTCAAGTTCGCTAAGGGCGCTATCAGTCGCGTCATTTATGCTCATTGCCCGCAGCTCTTTCGCAACTTGCTCAAAAGTGCCGTTGAGGGTAGTCAGTGTGGTAATGTTTCGAGTAAATGCCGCGCCGATACCGTATTGCTCGCAGTTGCTAATAATCGCCGGGATGTTTTTTTCACTTATGCATCGTAAAAGCTCTCCGCTCTGCTCTGTTGTCAGATCCTCATTATTGAGTAAACCACTTATAAAGCCCATATGCGACACATCTAAATGTGCGGGCTGACCCAGCAACTCGATACTGCGCTGTGCAAGCATCAGCACTTCGCACATAATGCTTATATCTATCTCGCCAATGCACTCAAGACCAACTTGCATTTGCTCTTTAATCTCGAATCCGTCCGGTCTGTACACATTTTCGTTGTAGTAGAACTTTTTTATTTTGCCATCATCTTTTGTGTTTTTTACGATTGACAATGTAACGTCCGGGCGCAATGCCATCAGCTTGCCTCCGGCTCCTGTAAATGTCGCTATTTCTTCAGATGAAAGAAATGCTTTATTGTCGGCATATAACTCGTATTCTTCAAATCGGCTCATTCGATATTCAGAATATCCATATTGCTTATAAAGTGACCTAAGGCTCATTATCGCCCGTTCGTCGCTTCTCAAAACGTCTGATATATCCATATTATTGCTCCATTTGTCAAAATATCAAAAAGCGGCAAGACTGTGCGCCTTAGCCGCTTTCTTATGGGCACCTTAGAAAACTCAGTGTCCGACAGATTGGTGGGGATTCTTTTGCCAATCGAGCCGATTTTTCGCTGGGAAATTGCTTTCTTTCAATGAAAATCATCGGCGAGTGGAGGGAAAAGAACTGCCAAGATGTTGGGTAGTGGGTTTTTAGAGGAGTCCTAATAAAACCGACCGGTCTCGTGCACTTTAGGTCTCAAAGAATTTAGCGTGTATTGCTGTCATTGCCCGGTCAGCTTCTTTTTCGTCAACAATGACAGACACCTTTATCTCGCTTGTCGAAATAAGTCCTATGTTTACTTTAGAATCATACAGTGCCTCGAACATGAGCGCCGCTACTCCCGGTGCAGACATCATTCCCGAACCGACAATGCTTACTTTGGCGATTTTTTCGTTCATTTTAATCTCTTTAAAGCCAATGCGCGGTTGTTCTTCTTCCAAAGCAGTAATCGCGCGTTCCATATCCTGTCTTGCAACTGTAAAGCTGATGTCCTTTGTCTTATCACGCCCAACAGATTGTAATATGATATCGACATTGATTTTTTCTTTGGCAAGACACTGAAATGCCCGAAAAGCAACTCCGGGCTGATCGCTTAGCTCCATAAGCGCTATTTGTGCGACATTTTTATCCATAGCAACGCCGCTGATTTTTGATTGTTCCACTTTTGTTACCCCCTTGACTTTTGTGCCGGGTTTTCTGGTGTAGCTCGACAGCACTTCCATTTTGACATTATAGCGTTTTGCCATCTCAACCGATCGGTTATGCAGTACCTGTGCGCCCAGCGAAGCTAGTTCAAGCATATCGTCATATGTGATTTCATCAAGCTTTCGCGCACCTGAAACTTTTCGCGGATCGCAGGTAAACACGCCTTCAACGTCTGTAAATATCTGACATAAATCGGCATTAAGAACCACTGCAAGTGCTACTGCGGTTGTATCAGAGCCACCCCTGCCGAGAGTTGTAATATCGTCGTATCTGTTTTTGCCTTGAAATCCGGCGACCAATACAATCCTTCGTCTGTCTAGCTCTGCCTTTATGCGTTCTGCTGAAACTGCTTTAATTCTCGCGTTACCATATTCGGTATTTGTTTGCATACCTATTTGCCAACCGGTAAGCGAAACAACCGGGAGCCCAAGTTTTTCAAGCGCCATCGCCATCATCGAAATCGAAATTTGCTCACCCGTTGAAAGAAGCATGTCCATTTCTCTTTTTGATGGATTAGGGTTTATTTGCTTTGCCTTGCTTATAAGCTCGTCAGTTGTGTCACCTTGCGCGGAGAGCACAACAACCATGTCATTGCCCTCCGTAAATTTCTCGGCAATTAGCCATGCGACTCGTTCGATTTTTTCAGCGTCAGCCACCGAGCTTCCGCCAAATTTTTGTACAATAAGCGCCATACTAATAGTCTCCCAGAATGCGGAACACAGAAAAAGCCTCAACCCCGCGATCCAGCATATCTTTTATTTTTTTGCCGCTCATCACGGCAGTTTTAAATGCGATTGCTGCTGTGTTTTCGTCCGCATAAATAACCTGTCCGAATTCTCTTTCGATTTTGTTCTTTGTAGCGTCGGTTCTAATATACCAAGCTGTCTCTAACTGCATCGGATCAGCTAATAAATCTGCTTCTCCGTCTTCCCAACTAATCCACTTCCTGGCGTAAAGATGCTTAACCGCATCAATTATGTCTGCGACGACTGCGCTTGCCGTAGGGAGCTTGCCTGCCCCGGCTCCGCAGAGGATCACATCGCCAACGGCGTTTCCGCGCAGAACAACAGCGTTCATAACTCCGTTTACTCCGGAAAGGAGCTGATCCGTTCCTATTAGATGCGGAGCAACGTATGCATAGAGTTTGTCCCCGACAGCCCTGACTCTGCCGAGCAGCTTTATCTTATATCCCAACTGCGCGGCAAACTTTTTGTCCTCATTTGTCACCCCTGTAATGCCAACTGTGGGCACCAAGTCAGGATATACATGTTTGCCAAACGCCAATGAAGCCAGAATACATATCTTACGACAGGCGTCATACCCTTCGATGTCAGCGGTTGGGTCTGCCTCTGCGTATCCCTTGTTTTGCGCATCCTTGAGCGCATCGGCAAAGTCTGTCTTATTGCGCTCCATTTCCGTAAGTATATAATTTGTGGTGCCGTTTAAAATACCGTAAATCTCGCTTATTTGATTTGCAGCCATGCACTGCACAAGCGGTCTCATTATCGGAATGCCACCGCCAACGCTCGCTTCAAAAAGATAGTTTACGCCTCTTTCTCTTGCGAGCTTCAATAATTCAAAACCTCGTTCGGCAACCAGTTCCTTATTGGATGTTACAACACTTTTTCCGGCGTCCAGACTTCTTTTTGTATACTCATAAGCTGCATCGACTCCGCCGATAACTTCAACAACTATTGATATGTCAGGGTCGTTTGCAATTATGTCGAAATTGTCTGTGAATAGGTGCTTATATGGGCTGTCCGGAAAGTCTCTAATATCCATGATATATTTGACCCGCACATTTTGACCGGCATTTTTAGAAACCTTGGCGCTGTTTTTATCAAGAACCTCGACTGTTCCGGAGCCGACTACGCCATATCCCAATATAGCGATTTCAGTCATTTTTTCACCTCTTATCATTTTGCGATGTCTTCTGATGTAGTAATCAGTGCGGCATTTTGACTATGTGTTTAAAAACTCAACTGACGCCAAACTGTCTGACGCTGAGTTTTCAGGGTTACTATGTTATCATGATAAGCGTTTTACCGCAATATCCATTTTACACATCAATGCGTCAAAGTTTTCGACTTATTTTAGTTCTCTTGCACTTGCGCGCACGCTTGACAGTGCTTCTCTTATAATATTTTCAGCTGTTTTTGGGTCAGAGATGTATATTACTGCCGCTATTGAAACCCTCGAAAATGCGCGTGATGATTCTGTTTCTATACCATTATCTTCCGTAACAGTTATGACCTCTTCTTTTGTTCTGGAAAGCGCCGCTTTAATCTGCCCCATTGTACCGCCGCCTGTCTTGACGTCGCCGGCTGCTTTCTTTACAGCCTTTTCAAGCCAAGTGCTTAACTTTCGGGAGTCGCAGCCCAATTTTAGTGTACCTGATATAACTACCGCATCTCCTTGTATTGTGCGGTCTAAACAGATTACTCCCGGGGTATCTTCCGGAGTGAATTTTATTCTTCGCTCTTTTAGAACTAGTTTTTTCATATATTGTCTCCTTTGATGCGCCCTATTTAGTACTATGACGGGAACAGGGACGCCGGGTTATTTGTTAGTTGACTTATCGCCGCCACAAGCCCGTATAGAATCGGTTGGTGGACTATGTATACAATCAGTGCTTTTCTTCCGACTTCCGGGAAAATAGGAATGTCAAACTCATAAAACCAATTCGGGAGTTTTCTGTCTCTTATGAAAGTACCCGCCCAAGTGCCCAGCAGAAATACAAATATCCACGGCAGTATCGGGAAATAGTCGTAGCTTACAAATCCACGCTGACTCCAGCCCAGAATGGATAGCAAATATCTCAGCCAAGGGGGCTCATTGTATGTTATATGGATTTGTGAGGTTGCAATAGCGCTAAATACAATCAGAGCTATGAATAGAAACGGTGAGATTTTTTTTGAAATCTTGTCCCATAGCTTATGTGTCACACCGAAAAAAATCATACAGAATGCAAGCAGATGCAAAACTCCCCACCATATAGGCATATTCATCAGTTCAGTTGCCAAAGTAATTACTATTGCAAGTGCAAAAGCAATAATACCGCGTTTTATATTACTGCTTGAAAATCGGGACGACACGCCTGACAGGAAGATAAACAGTCCTGCAAAAAAAGGCTGCAAAACATCGAAAGCCGGATTAGTAAAAAACCACCTTGGCGCACCCAACAAGGCGACCAGGTTGTAAAGAAGATGATGCGCGACCATCAGCACCACCGACAATCCGCGCAATGCGTCTATTATCTCAATACGTTTAGCTTTGTTTTTCATGAAAAGCATTATAGCATAGTTTTTCTTATTTGGGTATCCCAAAGCACGTGCACCTACTGTAACCAACCTGTGTTTTTGGATACCCAGTGACCTATAACATGGTTTTTTGGCAGCGCGGAAAGGTCTGCCATCGTAACTTCTACGGTCGGGATGATGGCATGATAGTCCGTTACAGCCTTGTCGTTTATGAGCCTGTCGACATCCGCGTAAAATCCGCGCCATCCTTGTATCCCATATCCTTCTGTACCCAAGCGACAATCGCTGTGGCGGGTTCCCTCATATCGCCGGACAGATAGCGGCTGTCAGTCCGGGGGGTAACTGCACAGCTTCTTCTCGTACAGGCTTTGGGCGTAATCCAGTGTCTGCTGTGCTGTGAACCCGAAAAGGCTGTTGGCTTCGCGCTGGAGTGTAGTCAAATCATACAGCTTCGGTGGGGCGGCGGTTTTCTTTGCCTTTTCCACCGATAGGACAACTGCGTCCTGCCCATCGGCGGCGGCACGGACAGTCTTGGCTGCCGCCGTATCCTTTGCTTTTTCGCCCGAAGCCGTGAACGTGCCGCAGTCGATCTCCGGCGTAAAAAATGGCTCGGACACGAAGCCGCGAACAGCTTCCTCGCGGCTGACGATCATCGCCAGCGTGGGGGTCTGTACGCGTCAGACATTCAGCGTGGAACCGCCGTACAAGCAGGAAAAGAGCCGTGTGGCGTTAATGCCGACCAAAAAAGCTGCCTGAGAGCGGCAGAGCGCGGCACGGTAGAGGTTATCGTGCGCCCAGCATGGGCGCAATCTAAGGGGTGAAAGTCCCGAACACGCCCTAGTAGTGGGAAGTGTATAGCTCAAGGCAAGGGTGTCCATCGTG
>Ga0209755_10000481_pt1 | contig 73029 bp, 66 predicted proteins | sample TergutCo191P1_FD_187301 | JGI IMG/M metagenome (GOLD analysis project Ga0209755, IMG submission 187301) | Cornitermes sp. P1 segment gut microbial communities from Petit-Saut dam, French Guiana - Co191P1 (SPAdes) (version 2) | ecosystem: Host-associated > Arthropoda: Insects > Digestive system...
GAATTAACGTCTGTCAATAATCCCCAATGAATTAATATTGATATTACAATTAGCAATGACAGGACAAAGAACCCTGAAATAAATATCCACACTTTCATTTTTCGCATAAATATTCTCCCTATTATTTAATGTCTGAAGTATCAAGTGTAAAAAACTGCATTGGTATCCTTGAAGTTCTTCTTTTAAGGACGCCATGTTTTTTATAAACCCCCAAATATACAGGTGTACTCGTATCACCGTAAGGGGAATACTCTTCATAGCTGATGATGCTCGCCTCGTCATCGCTCCCGAGGCGCATACGCTATTATGCCAAAGAACATCCGGCTTTTGCCTGCCGCCCGCTTTACCCGCCGACCAGTCAACCCTCAGCCGTCTCGTACTTCCACTCCCCGATGTTGCGCTTCTCGCTGTCGAAATCAACCCCCACCTTAAACAGCTTCTTCCCGCTCCCCGTCCACGGCAACAGGTAATCTTTTGTATTAATCTGCGCGAGCGCTTCGTCTGCCGATTTGTCTAATTTGAACTCGAAGCAGTACACAAAATTGCTTGTTTCTACCAGCGTATCTATCCGCCCATCCGCAATCCGTACTTCCGACCGGCATTTCAGGCCGAATATTGTGAATATAAGGTGTACCGCTGTTTGGTAGTAGTTTTCGGTCTCTTTGATTATGTCGTACGGGACCGACGCGAGGAGCTGGCGCAGGGCGTCTATCGCGCCGCCGATATCGCCGTCTAAGAGTGAGTCCGGCAGTTTGTTGAACAGCGTGTTTGCGCTCTCTTTCGAGACCATCAGGTATTGCCCTATCAGCGACTTCGAGAATGACGAGCGGACTTCCAGATTAGGGTAGTCCAGCACGAACTTTTCCCGCTTTTGGTCATAGTCGGATATGGTGAGGTACCCGCTTTGGTACAGTACAGTAACCGCGTCCATGCTCTCTATGTCAAATTTGTAGAAGTTCTCGTACCCTATCCGCAGATTATTCAGATTGAGGATGTTTATCTTTTGCTTTTGGATAAGTTTTATCAAAAATGACGGCGAGCCGGTCTCGTACCAGTAGGGAGAGAATTTTCCACCCTTGTCAAAGTGATTCAGCAGGCCGAATGGATTGTAAACGGTCGGCGGTTCTTCCGAGAATCGGTAGCCGTTGTAATATTGGCGCAACTCTTCCATATATTGACCGCGCTCCCGGTCTGTTTTCGTCAAAACCGCCTCTATTTCCGGCCCAAAGTTTTGCTCGACCTCCTCCTGCCTCCAGCCGCAAATATCAGCATAGCGCGGGTCCAAGGTCAAATCGCTCAGCATATTCAGGTCGGAAAATATGCTAACGTGGGCAAACTTCGTCACTCCGGTTATAAACACAAACCGCAGGTACTTGTCGTAGGACTTGAGAACTCCGTAGAAACCCTTGAGCTCAAGCCGGATCTTCTCATGGATCTCCGGCTGATCCATTGTCTCAAGCAGCGGCTTATCGTACTCATCGATGATTACTACCACCCTCTCGCCGGCCTTTTCATATGCCTTACGTATGAGATGCTTGAACCGGCTGCTGATGCTGACCGGGCCCGTTTGATCCGACAGCTCGACCCCGTTTCTCTCCGCTTCCTCCTTCAACTCCTCGTACAATGCCGTATGCAGCGCCTCCACCCCGTTCGAATAGACCTCCCCGTTCAGGTCTAACCGTATCACCGGATGTCTCTTCCATCCCCAGTCCAGAGATTCGATGGCAAGCCCCGGCTGCCCGGCGGCCTCCCCAAAAAGCTCCCGACGGCCCTCAAAAAGGGCCTCCAGCGTAGAACAAAGCAGCGATTTTCCGAAACGGCGGGGGCGGGAGAGGAAAAACGCCTTGCCGGAACCGGTTATCAGACGGTGGATGACGGGGGTCTTGTCCACATAACAAAACCCCCGCTCGCGGATGTCAGTAAAATCCTGTATGCCTATGGGTAGTAAACGTGCCATACCCTTAAATTACAACACGGCAGAGGAAAAATCAAATAATTCGAGCAAAAATACGGAATGCCGAGCCGGCTTGGCGGCACTCCTCGACCGATACAATGCCCGCAGGGAGCATCGGGCGTTGGGGTACCGCACCCTGCGGGTTTTGAATTTTAATACCATTGTGTTATTATATGTTCTTTACCCGTATCTGGGTTGTAAAAAACGTAATCTACCCTTTCACTATCTTTTTTAACTTTAATTTGTTGTTTAAATACCATAGGTATGCCATTTAAAATCGGCCATTCCGGATTTTGAATCCAACGAGGATAATTATTATCGCATCGAAACAATTCTTTTAATCGTGCTTTACACCATGCAATTTGCTTGGCTTTTGTTAGAGCATCTGGTATCTTAGATATTATTTGTTCATTCAAAAAATCATTTTCTAATATATCTAGCCAATGTGGTTGAATGCTTAAAAGAAAATTAAAATTGTCCTTGTAGCGCATTGTCGGTGTAAAAGGATAATCATAACGCAATAAAAATTTTCTTATTTCACCCCAAACAGTTAATTGGTCTTTTGTTTTAAACCAGTTTTGCATTTCTAACAATCGGATAATATCTCGATCTTCCGGCAATAAATAATAGGTATTTCCAGGACATAATGGATCATTTTGCAATGTTTTTTTGATAATAACATTATTATCAAATTCATTCTTAAAAACTTTAATATCCATCTCGCCCTCCACGAAAATCTTCATTATCTGAATTGCGCTTTCATCATGATTCAACATATTACTACTCCCCTAATTTCATATTGGTAAAAATGTTGAGGTGGTTCATTATTTTTGACAGTTTTTTCGACGCATTTAAGGTGCATCCCGCTTTTTAATAAAGATAATATATTGTAAACAGCTCTGTCAAGACATTTGAATCTTTTAAGGATCAATGTCAATGAACTTATCGTCGAACCAGAATAGCCACTGGCCTGTTGCATCACGTCCATCATACCCCACATAGTAAAAGTCTACTGTTTTTTTTCCTTTCTTTATGCGAAAACACATTGTAAGTGTTTGCAACTCAATATTCCAGTTATTTAGATATGTCAGCAAGCGGTCTCTTACGGCAATTACCGTTTCGCTGTTACTATATTCAGGTCTTAAATATAAGGACAGACTAAGATGTGGAAGAGCAGAACCAGTCCGCGTATATCCATGTCCATATAAAACAATTTCGCTACGCCGAAGAACATCGGTATAGTTTGCCAGTTCTGCGCGAAGCTCCTTAATGGCAGCTCTTTTCTGCGGCGTCGCACAGGAACTAAATGTTAGCGCGACAGCAAAAAAGACCAATACAACTCCAGTTGGTTTCATGTTATGCCTACTTGCTTTTTTCATATTTTCCAATACCTATCTAAAACTTATGTTCTTCTGACAACGATCCATCGTACACCCAAAAACCAGTTCCAGCATATTCACGATACACTGCATAGTAAAAGCATCTTGTTTCTCTTCCTTTCTTTGTGTAAACATATATATCGACTGGTGTTGCTCTTACATCCCAATTATTATCCAGAAAAGCCACGATGCGGTTTCTTACGGTAATTACCGCTTCGCGGTTACTATATTCAGGCCTTAAATAGAATTCCAGACAAAGGTATTGATGATGGGGACCAAACCGAGAATATCTACCTCCAGATAACGTAATTTCGCTACGCCGAAGAACATCGGTATAGTTTGCCAGTTCTGCGCGAAGTTCCTTAAGGGCAGCTCTTTTCTGCGGCGTCGCACAAGAACTAAATGTTAGCGCGACAGCAAAAAAGACCAATACAATTCCAGATGGTTTCATGTTATGCCTCCTTGCTTTATTCACGATGAGGTGGTTCATTATTTTTGACAGATATTTTGACGCATTTAAGGTGCATCCCGCTTTTTTAAGGAACGACTAACGTAGGGAACCCCAGAATCTCGGAGCCGGTATCTCCCATTACGGTTTTACGTTCCAGTTATTACGCTCTTTAAATGCTTTCAAATCATCCTGATAATTATTCAAATCTGTTAATTCCATCACACTAGCCTTCTCATCGTAGGAGCCGTTGGACTGGAAAAGCATCACAACATGGCGAGATACTACGCCATTTCTGAGTTTTCCGAATCCAACATATATTGAACGGTTATAGTCATCTCTTGCGAAAAAATTAATCCAATAACTAGGATTTGCATCATCCCCTAACGCCTTTTTATAAAATGCCGTAAGCCTCCGCTTCTTTACTGGCCCTTCTGCTTTCAAGCGAACAATTTTAACTTTTTCACATTTATCAATATCAATATTCGTATTATTCCAGTCATTTTTATTTTTTAATTTTTCAATTTCTTTATTGCTAAACTGTTCCAATGCAATATCAAGAAGACTGGAATTAGTAGGATCCCACCCGGTGTATCCTGCCGGCGGTGGCGGTTCTGAAATAGATATAAAGTTATAATCTGGATAATACCAAGCGTATCCACTATCACTTTTTTGACTGATAATAAGACTAAATGAACTTATTGATTCATATTCAAAATAAAGGAACATTGCTCTACCCAAACTATCTTCTTCTATTAATCTAACTCTCGGTGGGAATTGTCTACCCGAAAGGATATACCCTTTTGTTCCAAGTACGGAATTAACTGCAATTGAATAAAGTTCTGGATAATCTCCATTATATTGTTTCCCACTATCACCTCTGCCCAAAGCAATAATTTCAAATATCTCACAGCCACAAAATACAAACAAGAGAGATACAGCCGCAATGACCTTTTTTTTGTTAATCATAATAATCCTATTTCCTTAATGGTTGATAATTTATATATTTATTTAGCGTCATAATTCGTCACGCCACCATCGTGACGTAAGGTCGCGCTTAAGATGATTATGGGAAGGTCTTTTTTTGTTGTATCTAATTATAATGCTATCACCCACAGATAATGTATCGCTATTGGGGTACCAGCGTCCATTACCTTTATATTGAGTGCCATCTACAATAAAATTGTATTTTAAAAGTTTCATGTGTCCATGTTTGCCTCCTGTACCAAATTTATAAATGGCAGCATTCATATATTCGCCATTTTTTTTTAATGAATAACTCATGTAATTTTCATATATAGCCAGAAGGGCAAAAACTACTCCCACTGAAAACAGTATTTTAAAATAAAATCGTAATGTTTCCATATTTCATCTATTTTTTTTAAAAGTTCGACCTAACGGTATTTGTACGCGGGTAGCATCAATTATTTCTTGGAAAAGGTGCCTTACCGCTTTGCCTATTTCCGCGGGGGGGCAATCTGCGGATACAACACGGGTTTTCTCTGGCGCGAACAGGAAACACTTTCCATTGTTAATTGTTGGCAGAAGCTTGATAGTTCCATCAACATCTTGTTCAAGGAATATTGATTGTGTACCATTTATAAAGGCTTTCCATGACCTAACTTTAGCCGCTTTAAAGAGCGGCATTACAATGGAATCATCTGGGTTTGCTACTTCTGGCTCCGGTAGAGCAACGGTATCTAATATTTTTTGACCTAATGCTTCGTCTGATACACTATCTGCAATCACAACAATAGGTTCTGCGTTAATGTGTACGCCAGCGCAATAAGCCAGCGGAACTATATAAAAATGGCTATTTCGCACATATATTGATGCATTTTTCATTCTATTATCCATATCTTCATGATTATATCTTTACTTTTAGCCTCCTGCACCAAAGACTCAAGGGCTGAGGTGGTTCAATATTTTTGATAGATATTTTGACGCATTTAAGGTGCATCCCGCTTTTTTAAGGAACGACTAACGTAGGGAACCCCAGAATCTCGGAGCCGGTATCTCCCATTATGGTTTTACGTTCCAGTTATTACGCTCTTTAAATGCTTTCAAATCATCCTGATAGTTATACCTATCAACTAATTCCATAACACCGCTTTTCTCATCATATGAACCATCTGACCGAAAAAGCAGTACAACCACACGATTACTCCCCCTTTTTCCATATCCCAAATACATTGAACGGCCATAATCATCCTTATTAAAAAAGTCAATATACGGAGAAATAGCCCTATCTCCCAGTAACACTTTTTCATAAAACATTTTAAGTTTCTGATTCGTTACAGTTCCATTTGCTTTTTGCCGAACGATTTTAACTTTTTCACATTTATTAATATCAATATTCATATTCCAATCATTTCTTCTTTTTAGTATTTCAACCTCTTCGCCGCTAATCTTTTTCAAAGCAGTATCAATAATTGCGTTACTTGTAGGATCCCATGCATTATATCCATCTGGCGGTAGGGGGATTGCTGTGGATATGAAGTTAAAATCAGGGTAATAGTACACGTGTTCCATATCTTTTTTTTGGCTGATAACAAGACTAACCGAGCTTATTGCTTGATTTTCAAAATAGATAAATAGTACTCTCCCCAGACTATCTGTCTCTATAGGTCTGACTCTTGATTCAAATGGTCGTTCAGAAACGGCGAATCCTCTTGTTCCAAGTATTGAATTAATTGCAACAGAATAAAGCTCTGGATAATTACCATGATATTGCTTATACGTATTACCAAAAACTATACGCTCTAGTATGTTACAACCGAAAAATATTGTAAACATTAATATTATAATAAATATCGCTATATGTTTATTCCGTTTGTTATGTCTCATAATAATTAGCCGTCCCTTGTTAAATTTCATATATTATGGACGCCTGTTTTCGCTCCCCCCTGTTACCCGTTATACACTCTCCACGTGCTCTCTATCAGCGTTTTGACATCGCTTCGCTCCGCTTTCCATCCGAGCATTTCGTGCGCCTTGGCCGACGACGCTATTACACGCGCAGCGTCGCCGGGGCGGCGGGCGGCTGTTACGCTGGGGATCGGGTGGCCTGTCACCTCTCTTGCGGCCTCAAGCATAGCCTTCACGCTTATGCCGTGCTCGCTGCCGAGGTTTACGGTGAAGCTGCTGTCTGTTTTTACGAGGCGCTCCAGCGCCAGCACGTGCGCGTCTGCCAGATCGCTTACGTGTATGTAGTCGCGTATGCAGGTGCCGTCGGGGGTGTCCCAGTCGTCGCCGAAGATTTCCAGCTGCTCCCTGTCGCCTTTTGCCACTTCCATTATTATGGGCAGCAGGTTGGCCGGATTGCGTTCAAGCCCCTTCACCCTGCCCGCGGTGTCGTAGCCTGCGGCGTTGAAGTAGCGCAGGGCGGCATAGCGAATGCCGTTGAGCTTGTCGTACCAGCCCAGCAGGCGCTCCATCTCTACCTTTGTGAAGCCGTAGTAGTTTTCGGGGTTTAGCGGGTGTTCTTCATTCAGCGGCAGGTACTGCGGTTCGCCGTAGACCGCGGCGGACGATGAGAACACCATCGCCTTGATTGTGGTGGCGGAGGCGCAGTTCAGTATGTTTATCGTGCCGCTTATGTTGTTCACCGAGTACTTTTCGGGGTAGGTCATAGACTCGCCGGCGGCTTTGAACGCGGCGAGGTGCATCATCGCGTCGCAGCCGCCGGACATGGCGTCGGAGAGCGCGACTACGTTCATGATGTCGCCGTGCACGAACTTCGCGCCGTCGAACAGATTTTCTCTGCAGCCGCTCGAGAGGTTATCGAAAACCGTGACCGCGTGCCCCTTGTCCAAAAGGGCGCGCGTCACGTGGCTTCCGATGTACCCGGCGCCGCCGATTACCAGTACATTCATCGTGCGGTTCCTGTCTCCGGGATGCCCGGGTTAATCGTCGCCGGCCGCCGCAGACGGTTTTTCCGGCGCGTGAGTTTTCCTGTCAGCGTTTTTGGTTTCTGCGGCCTTTGGCGCGGCAGACGGCGCATCTTTGGATTTCTCCGCTAACGGCGCAGCTTCCGCAGCCTTTGGCGCAGCAGGCTTTGCCGCAGGGGCCTTTGCTGCGGGGGCGGCGCCCGGCTTTATCTTAAGCGCCTGCATAAGCGCGGCGCCGAACTCGGTGTTAGACGGGCCGCTGTCGGACTTCTTTTCCGGCTTCGAGTCCTGCTTCTTCAGGTACTGGCGCGTCTCCTCGGTCTCCTTGTTCGCCTCGGCAACGCCCATGGAGAGCGCTACGCGGCGGCTGTCTATATCTATAGACTCCACCTGAACGGTAACAGCGTCGCCGGGCCTGAGCGAGTCCTTCTTGTCTGCCGCCATCCGCTGGAAAACCAGCAGGCCGGTTACGCCCTCGAACAGGTCAATAAAATACCCGAACTTCGCCTTGCGGGCCACTGTGCCGGCAACATCGGCGCCCACAGAGAGCTTTTCTTCGATGCCGTTCCACGGGTCCTCGGATACATCCTTAAGCGTGAGCGACACGGAGCGCTTGTTGAGGTCGATGCCGAGCACCGTGACCTTTACGATCTGCCCCGGCTTGACGATCTCCGACGGGTGGTGCACACGCCTGTTCCATGCCATCTCCGATACGTGCACAAGCCCCTCAACGCCGGGGATAACCTCCACGAACGCGCCGAAGTCGGCCAGCCTCGTAACCCTGCCCTGAATCGAGTCGCCGGGCTTTACGATGTCCGAGACCTTGGTCCACGGGTCTTCGAGGGACTGCTTTATGGAGAGCGATATCTTGGAGTTGCGCAGCGACTCCTTGCGCTCGACCTTGAGCACCACGAACTCGACCTCCTGGCCCACCTTGAACGTGTCGTTCAGGTTCTGCGCGCGCTCCCACGAGACTTCGGATATGTGCACGAGCCCTTCCAGCCCGCCCGCTTCCACGAACAGCCCGAACTCGGCGATTTTCGAGACCTTGCCCTTGAACATTTTGTTGCTGCCGGCGGCGTCCGCGAACTTCTTGAACTGCTCCTCAAGCCCGGCCTCGAACAGCGGCACGCGGCTGACCACTATGTTCTTGCCGCCCTCGGTTATCTTGGTGATGACGAAGTCCAGCGTCTTGCTGAGGTATTCGTTTACATCGGACGTGAACTTGACGTCTATCTGGCTGACGGGACAGAACGCCCTGTGGCCCATGATCTTGACGGTTAGGCCGGCCTTGCCTACGCCCGTAACCTTGCCCTGCACCGGCACGCGGGTGTTGAGGGCGTCGCGCAGGGCGCTAATGTCGGCGCTGCCGCCGCCGGAAGTCACGCTCTTGCTCACGATTATCTCGCCGCCCGACAGGGAAACAACGAACCCGGACACCTCGTCGCCCGGCTTCACGTCGAGCCCGCCGTCCGATCCGGCCAGTTCCGCGGCCTTGATCATCGCCTCGCTCTTGGCGCCAATGTCTATAAACACGTACTCCTTGCCGAGCCGCGTGACCTTGCCGGCCGCCTTGTCGCCCTTGGAGTAGGTTTTGATAGGGGTCTGGTGCCCTTCGAGCACCATCTTCTTAAGTTCGTCGGACTTGCGGTCCTCGGGGGTCTCTTCATCAAAGAAGCCATCATGTTTCTTGTCTTGCATACCGATACGTCTCCGAAAAATGTATTCTCGCGCAACGGGCGCGATCCGCCGGCTGTTGGGCCGGATGTAAGATTTTCAAATGGATTTTCAAACACTACCTTATAGTATAAACCGTTCAGGCAATATAAAATAACACTTTTTTTTTAAAATAACAAGTTTTTTATGCCGCCTGTGTTAATTTGACTCCGGGTGCGGCCCAAACGTTACACTTTTTTTCACTTTTTTGACCATCAAAATCCGTCCGGCGCGGCGGCGGGCAGGGGCAGGCGGCGATAAAAATTTAGCGATTTGGACCACTTTTGGCGACGATCATATTATATTAGGGTAAGACCTTAACCGCTAACTGTCACCAAGGAAACGCTCTGAACCGCGCCGCCGCCGTCATCACCGCCCTCGCCGCGCTGATCCTCGCCGCCCCCCTGCCCGCCGCCGGGGCGCAGGGCAGTGACACCGCCAAAGACCCCGTAGCGGCCGCCCAATGGCTGATGGTCCGCCAGAAGTACCCGGAGGCCGAAGCGCGGACCCGCGCCGCCCTGAAGAGCAATCCCGGCAGCATAGACGCCCTCCACGCCCTTGTTACCATAGAGCAGACGCGCGTGCTCGACTACGAGGCGTACACCATATACGGTAAGCGGTTCCAAACCTTCGCCGACAGCCTGCTCAGGATATTGGAGGAGAAACAGCCCACCCTGCGCGGCGACGACTCCCTGCGCTGCATCTTCTACCGCGCCAACATCACAGGCGGGATAGGGCTCATGCAGGCCAAGCGCGGCGCGTGGGTCGAAGGGGCCAGAAACGGCATGGCGTCGGCGAACCTGTACAGGCAGGTCAAAAAGATCGACCCCGGCCACCTCGGCGCCGACCTGGGCCTCGGCGTGTTCGACTACTACTTCGGCACGAGCATGAAGTGGCTCCCCTTCGTGGCCGGCGGCAACGTGGAAAAGGGGCTTGAGGCGATCGAACGGGCGCTCAAAGCACCGTTCCCCTTCAACCACGGCGCCAAAAGCTCGTACTGCTGGATACTGATAGACCGCAAACAGTTCAAACGGGCAGACTCCCTCGCCTACTCGGCCCTGCGCGAGACGCCCGGCAGCACCATATTCATCCGCATACGCGCGCTCATAGCCCTGTGGACGGGGAGCCACAGGGAGGCGCTGAACTACGCGGGCAAACTGGTGGCGGCATCGGAGTCGCGGACGCCGGTCAACTGGTCAGACCTGATAACCGCTTACTCCATAATAGCAAGCGCGCACGACGAAATGAAGCACGGGGACGAGGCGCTCGCGGCGGCGAACAGGGCACTCGCACTGCCGGTGCCGGAGGCGTACAGGACAATGTCGCATATAAAGGACCACTATAAAATTTTGACGGGGATACAGTCAAAATACAGTAAGACGAGGAGATAGTGCCATGAGTATCATGAAGGATGCTATTAACGGGCGCGCTGATATCCGCGGGGATATTTTTTCGCGCGATGGGGTTGATGAGCGCAGCAGGCTCTTTCACGTCAATGCCCGCAAAAATAAATCGGCTGACGGCAGTGTCAATACATCCGCAGCAGCACGTTTTGCCGTATTGATAATGATGTCAATACTGTTAACGCTGTTAACGCCAAAACTGTACGCCGGCTACAACCCGATGATGCGCCCCGACCAGCGCGTCAACAATTTCGCTAATCGCATCTACGCACGCTGCGGCATCCTGCCCGAAGGGTTCCACCACCAGCCTATGGCCACCGCCGGATTTCTGGCATACCTCGACTCACTGTCATCCCGCCCATTAACGGAACAGGAGCGCTACACGCTTAACGGCCTGCACAAACAGCTGTCTGCTGACAAGGGGCTGTACGGTTTTCAGGGTGATGATAATCAATACGGCCTGATAATCAACTTAGACCTCACCGCCGACGGATGGGCGCGCTCAGGCGGCGGCCTTGACACGCGGCTTGGCGGGCGGGGGATCATCACTCCCCAGCTACGCGGGTATCTGGGGAAGATATCTTTCTACTCATCGCTTGATGTATGGACGGAATACGCCCGCGATACCCTGTTCCCGCCAACCTCCTACCAGCCATATCAGGGAATCCCCTACGAGCTCTATGGACGCGACAACAAGAAAAACGGCGGCAATGTACGCTCGTCCGACCTGCCGCGCGCCGGCATCAGCTACGACGCCGGGCGGATCAGTTTACAGGCGGCAATAGACTACCTGCGCCTCGGCCCCGCCGTACACTACCCGATAACTCTCTCCGGCGCCGCTCCGCCCATCACTTACGTCCGCGCCGTCTTCGACATGACGCACGTAAAATACCACCACATCGCAGGCTCGCTGCGCTCACAGAGCGACAAGCCCAAATACATCTACGCAAACGGCATAAGCGGATCACTCCTCAACGGACGTTTACAGTGGGGAATCAACGAGGTGATGGTCAGCGGCAGCTCCACAAACCAGCAGGACAACGACCCGGCCAACACCGTACGCCCTGAATTCCAAAACAAGGAGCTGGGCTGGGAACCTGCGTTCTTCATCCCTTTCGTCCCCATGGTCATAGCGGAACATTACGTGGGCGACAAAAACAACGCCGCCATCGCCTTCGACTTCGCCCTCAACTGGCCGCAGGATTTCCGCTTTTACGGCGAGTTCTTTATGGACGACATGCTCGCGCCGTGGGACATCTTAAGCGACGACTGGGGGAACAAGTGGGCGGTAACGCTCGGCGCGCAGTACTTCACCGGCCTTTACGGTAGAGACGTCAGCGCGGGCATAGAGTTCAGCAGGGTCGAACCGTGGGTCTACACGCACTTCTACGGCGGAAGCCACCGCTACGACCACTTCGACAAACCGCTCGGCGCGGAACTCGGCCCCAACTCAATGGCAATCGCGGCGCACTGCGACGCCGCCGTCACAAAAAAGATAACCGCCGGATTCAAGATGACGAGCATCTCTACCAACCAGTCAGCCCGCGGCGGCAAAATTACAGATGTATTCCAGGATCCGGGAAGAGTAGAAACTCCCGACTCGGAGACAAAAACATTCCTCGGCCCGGGGACAATCCACTACCTGCGCCCCGGCATATACGGCCAGTACGACCCGCTCGGCATATTCAGGGTAAACGCATCAATAGAAATAGACGCCGCGCGGGACGCGGGCAGCGTGCGGCTGGGTATAGATGGAGGGTTTCGCTTCTGACAAGCGGCCCGGATCATGGCTGTTGAGGCGGATCCGCCGCTTTCCTCAGGTTATAACGCTTGATCTTCTTAGTCGTCGTCTTGTCAAACTCTATATCCCTGAATTTTACCACATTCACCCGCTTGTAAAGCGGCAGCCCCTCGTTTACCTCCCTGACCTGTTTGGCAATCGTCTTCTCGCACGTCTTGCGGTCCTGCTCCGGGTCTATAAATATCTCCGCGATAATATCCCTATCGTCGCCGTAAACCGCGATTTCCTGAATGTGCTCAATAACGCTGAGCTTGGCCTCCAACTCCTCCGGGTGCACGTTCTTGCCGTTGGCGCGGAGAATCACATTCTTGAGCCGCCCTGTGATAAACACAAACCCGTCCTCGTCTATATACCCAATATCCCCCGTGCAGAACCAGTCGTTCTTAAACGCTTCCAGCGTAGCCTGCGGATTGTTGTAGTACCCCTTCATCACAACGTCGCCGCGCACGCAGATCTCGCCCGTGCCCTCCTTGCCCATGTCGAATATCCTGATCTCGATGCCGGGAAGCGGAAGCCCCACCGCGCCGGGCTTATAAAACTTGGTGCGGTTAAGCGCTATGACCGGCGAACACTCGGTTATGCCGTAACCCTCAATAATCTGTATGCCGAAATTAGCGAACTCCTCTATATAACGCTTGTTAAGCGGAGCGCCGCCGCTTACAATGGTTTCTAACTTCCCCCCAAACGCATTCAGCACGGAGCGGAACAGAAGCCGCCGAGGGTCCACGCCAATTTTTTTTATCCCGTTGCTCAACGCGAACATCTTTTTGACCAAACCCTCTTTGCCCTGCTTCTTAACATTATCCCAAATTTTCTTGTGAAAAGACTCTACATAAAGCGGCACGACGCTCATAAACTGCGGCTTGCACGTCTGTATATCGCGCAGCACATGCTTAAGGGCGGAGTTAATAAAACAGGTTGACATACAAAAAAGCGCAGGCAGGATGCTCGCCGCGAACGGGTACGTGTGGTGCAGCGGCAAGACCAGCACAGTATCCCCATTAACCCACGCTGTGCGCATCGACCCGCGCGTGGTGGCAACAATGCCCTTGTTAGTCAACATAACACCTTTGGAGAACCCCATTGTGCCGGAAGTGTACACTATCGTGCAAACGGCGTCCGCGTCCAACTCGTGATCTATAAACCCGCGCGAACCGCCGTCCAAAAAGCCGGCCCCCTGCGATATTGCAAGCGGCAAATCACGCTTCATGTTGATAAAATGCCCGGCACTCAACTTCAGCTTGCGCCTGTTCTCGCTGAAACGCTCAAAGGTATCGGCGTAGTCGTCGGAGTAAACCACCGCCTCAGCTCCGCTCTCCCGCAGGAGATTCAGCAGGTCGGCGGGCGGCAACTCCTTGTCTAACGGCACAATTATGTTCCCGCCGGTCGCTGCGGCAAAGTAGGTCAGGACCCAGTAGTACGAGTTCTCCCCCACCACGGCGATCTTCGCCCCGTCCCGCAGCCCTATGGAGTAAAAGTACGTACCCAAACTCTCCACATCATCCCGGAACTGCGCAAACGTGTGGTGGACGACACGCTCGCCGAGATAGTAAGAATATGCATTCTTGCCGGGAACCTCCGCAGCCGCCCGGCGCATCAGGTCGCGCAGGTTCTTAGCCTCGTAGATATCGTAATACGGGTAGTTTTTCAATGCGTCATCATTCCATTACCTTCTTCACTTTCTTTTGGTGCAACTCAATGAATCACCTTAACTTAGTACAGCAGCCCATCCTGCCAAACGCGGTAAAACTCTCCAAAACGCCTTTTTAACGCCGTAATGACAATACTTCAGCCAGATATTATACCTATTACTAGCTCTTATGTATATAAGGTACACCAAAAGCCGGCATCTCTTAATAATTTAATATAATATCCCGCACATATAAAACAAAATTTATTTTTCCGGCGCTCGGCGCTGCCGCCAAGTTGCCATTCCCGCGCATTTTAAACGGCTCGGCGCAACCCGCCTTACCTACCTCTGCCGGAACGCCGATACCTCAATAGAACCGCACCTGATGGAACTCGAGGACGACCCGTGGGGGATCGCGCGCAAAAATAAATACAAAATTTTGCAGTATCCCGCTAGCATTAATTATTTTGTAGATATAACCTTTTACTTATAGGCAGGAGAGGTACAAGGTGGACAAAAGGATTGTTGAACTCTGGCTTGGCCTTTGCGACAGAGACCTAAAAGGCGCACAAGGCATGCTGCAAACTAAAAATTATATATTGGCAGGGTATCAATGCCATCAAGTGGTGGAAAAAGCGCTCAAGGCGTGCATCGCTTCCGTGTCCGAAGATGATCCGCCCAAGATACACAATTTGCCAAAGCTGGCGGCAATCGCCGGATTAAATGGCGAACTCTCACCGGATCAAATAGAACTTATTAACCGTTTGGACCCGCTTTTTATAGAAGCAAAGTACTCCGATTACAAAACGGCAATCCTATCACAACTAACACCAGAATACTGCAAACAATTAATCTCTAAAACTGAGGAGTTCCTGTCATGGATAAAGAACAAGCTCTCGAAATAGCGGAACGCTACGCCGAAATCGTCGCAAAAGAGTTCAGCCCAAAGCAGATACTGCTGTTCGGATCATACCTCTATGGAACTCCCCACAAATACAGCGATATCGATATCGCCGTCATCTACGACAAGTACCCCGGCCCCGGAACATGGTGGGACGGCGCAACTCGCCTCACCTCCCTCTGCTGGAACGTTGATACCTCAATAGAACCGCACCTGATGGAACTTGAGGACGACCCGTGGGGGATCGCGCGCAAGGTTTTGGAGAGGGGGAAAGTGCTGTATCCCAAAAAATAAATTTTACTTTTTACCGCTTTTCTATCTATAATAACATTGCCACAAGCACCTATTAACAATGGCAATACCGTGGTAACATTAGGCAGAGACTCGGAAACTGCCAGAATTTAAATAAATTTCCGGCTCCTCTTTCCATTCCTTGCCCAACAAAATACTGCCATTCTCTTTCTTATTCCGCCTTACTCCGTCCTCACCCCAAGTTCCCCACTGCTTAAAGAAAAACGCGACCTTCTGCTCGGCGCACTGCGCCTGAACATTAACAGCCCACTGTTGATTCATCGCCCTTGCCGAAACACCGCTCTCTCCGCCAACGATTACCCAGTGAATCCCGGTCAAGTCCAACTCACCAACATCATCAATCAACGGCTCAATTGAAATGAAGCGAACCGCTGCGCTGATATTCCTCAAAACATCTATCCTGTGCTTTGCCTGCGCGTGCTCCACAGTAACGCCAAGCCAAACATTTGCCGGTACCGTCCTCTTCAAGAAATATTTTTGAAGGATGTGCTCCCTCTTAGTTAATATCTGGTAGTGGTGTTGCGGGGTATCGGCTATAACCTTAAATATCTTGTCTAGAAAGCTAAACGGCATTTTTTCGTGGAACAGGTCGCTCATGGAGTTCACAAAAAACTTGGTCGGCTTTTTTATATTGGCCGGCTGAGACAACCTTTCCGGCAATATTTTGAAAGTGAAGCCGTCTTCATATCCGGCTACCCCCATAGCCTGCAACCGCCTCGCCATAACCTCGGCGTAGCAGTGCTTGCAGCCTGCCGATATTTTGGAACAGCCTACCGAGGGATTCCAAGTCGCATCAGTCCATTCGATTTTTGTTGCTGCCATATTTATACCTTTCCTATTATATCATTAGCAATTTGTAAGCCTGTTTTGTTATTTGACGCAAACACAAAATGAAAAATGGTAACATTTTTCGTATTCCTCATAATTAGAGGCTTCGGTGTAACGTATTTCCAAACATATCCTAACTTCTTGATATACAAATCAGCAATTTTTTTGATAGAGTCTTGCTTTTTTTGAATAACCGTTTCCTCGCCAAAAAGGGTATTATTTACGTCTTCTGTATAGAACTCTTTTCTAATCTCCTCTTCTGTCATGCCAAAGAATGAACATAGCTTTTTGAGATTTGTTAACTCACCCTTTCTGTCTAGAAGCCGATTAATAATAACTCCGGATGGAACTAAAATCCAAACGTCGGATGCCGTATCTCTCAATAACTCTATGCTCTCCCAATTGATCTGCATTCCAAATGGGTCGAGCAAAACAAGGGCCTTAAACTTTTTGTTCCTCTTGAGCGCAGCTGCCAGCTCCGCAATATATTTGTTTGCATCACCCGCCCTAAACTGGAGTTGAGGACCCATATCAAATCGGGTTAGTCTCTCCTGCAATTTTTTGAGCGACTGTTCGTCCAAATCTATAAAATAGTAGTAATTAAACTTCTTTTTCAGTTCCAATACCCTCTCCGCCGCACCTTTGTAAATTTCGGTGTCCGCCTCTTCAATACCAAAATCAAGCAACAATGATTCGGCTTTCGCCTTAACGCTCCCTTTCTCAGCACCACAATCTCCACTGCCTGCAAACCCATCAAAATACAATGTTAACCAATTACCTTTATGTTTGTGAACTTCCATAATTGTCAGGTATGCATCAACATATTTTTTGAACGCGTCCAGCTTTGCAATAGTCCAGTCGCTGCCCCATTTTTGAAACTTGGGGAGTGAACCTGAACCCCTCTTGCTTACATTAGTATTTTCTTTCATATTTTCCGCGCCATTTCCTGTCGTTTGAGTCCCAAGATAAAAATACCATATTCATCCTGAAAATGCAAGTCTATGTCAAAAAAATTTGAAAATGTCGCCTGATAGGCGACAACCTGCCGCCATATACCACATTTTTTGATATCTGAAGCCGTGGTGGGTGAGGCAAGTACCCCGGCCCCGGAACATGGTGGGACGGCGCTACGCGTTTTACCTCAATGGAGTAGAATAATTTATGTTTCTTGAAATATCTCCATTTTTCCCAATTCGTCCATAAATTTTTTTAATCCAATATCAATTTTTTCTAAATAAGATAATGATATGTGTGGAGCTTCAGTAGATCCCGCATTTAATACGTGTGTATGTGCACACCGATCCCTATTCGTTTTTAACTCGTTTAATGCCGATTCCAAATGTTGGCATTCATTTGGAATTTTATCTTCTATTTTTTCAAATATAATATTACCCAATATTTGAACGCAGATATCTTTAAAATTTGCAGAATAGTGAAATCCATGATTTTTCTTGATTTTATCCAATAATTGCTGTTTGCGCCTAAGGCCTAACTGGTCAATGCAGCTAGTTAACAAATCTTCGATACACTCTTCTGCCCAACCACTTGCTTCAAGTGTTGCCATTTTTGCCCAAAGCCAAGCTTTATGGTTATCTGACTCTTCTTTAAAAGAGTCGTCAATTTTTACTAAAAGATTTTTAATATCTGTTGCGTCCATTTTGATCACCTCATTAATTGACAAGCTTTTTCCATACGCTCAATAACCCTTTGCTTCTTCGCCAATCCTTCTGCTAATGCATTTTCCGTAAATTCATCCGCTTTCAGAATTTTTTGAATATTATCCCCAATCATATTAATATCCTGCCCTTTAAGCATATCAATATTTCTTGCAATAGCGAAACATATTGCATCTTGTACCGTTATTGAAATTTTCAATTTCATATTATCTTTAAATAGAGCATGATATAGTATATCCGTAGTTTCCATAAAAAGTTTTTTATTAGTATCTATCATCTCGTTCGAGAGGAATCGATGCTCGGCCATAAAATCATTAAGAAACGATGCTAAATTACCAGTATAATCTTCAACGCTGTAATAAAATGCAAAAAAACGCAATATTAGTTCTTGTTTTCGCATTCTATAGGAATTAGTACCATGCATTTTATTTAATTTTCTCCAGTTGCTGTATAAATCTAAATCCTGTAACATTCGATTAAACGGGCCTGAATATATACAATTTCTTATCTCTTGATTATTCAACTTAAGACCTGTCGAATTTAAGCGGTGGAAAATTGTAAATAAATATGACAGATGTCGCTTATCTTTATAGTTACATCTTAAAACAGTAATTGGAATCGTAGAATTTTCTACTCGTCGATAGTACGCATTTAATTTATCATCGTGTCGTATATCGGCAGCTGATACTCCTGCTATATCAGACTCGACATCTCTAATCTTTGCAAGAATCCAACTTTCACCCTTTAAAAAGCTTATAATTGTTGAAATTCTTTGTAATCCATCAATCACAAGCCATTTTTGTTGTTGCGGGTCATAACTAAAACATAAGCTTGGTATAGGTAATTGTTTTATCAATGAGTCAATAAACCTAGTTTTATGTGCATTTTCCCAAACCACATCCCGTTGAAATTCTGGTTGAATATCAAGACTCCCCTGATCGTACATCCTAAATAAGTCTGCACAAGAACGTGACTCACTGAATGCGAATACATCTGGAGGAGGCTGCTCATTTATATCCATTTCCTCAAAAGATTTATCCTCCAACAACTCAATTCGACTACGACCGCGCATAATTCGCTCCTTTAATAAAGTATAAATATGTTATTGATACTAAATATTCAACTATTAAAAATTCTACCTACTCTGCCAAATGGCGAACCACCGAAACAATAGAAATATAATTATATTTCTATCCGAACTACAATATTTGTTCGGATTTTCAGTATACGTTCACTCGTATTATTACTATTTATCCCCCCACCAACCCCCGATACCTCTCCATCAACTCGGCCACGCACACCGCCTCACTGGTATCCTTGACCGAAAAGCCGTACAGTTTCATCACGGCACGATCGAGATTCTGGTGCGCTTTTAGTAGTATTGGCGGCATGGTTAGCGGGTCGTAGAGGTCGGCTAAGCTGCTTTCGGGAAAATTTGATCTTGCGTCTAAGACGGATTGCGCCAGTTGTTCAATGGCTGCTTTTTGTTCGTCTGTGGCGTCTGGCCATGGAAAATTGTTATAAACTATATCTTTCGCGTAACGGTAGTCGCTTTTTAGCCGTCCACAAACTGCTCTCATCCATGCGTTATGCACATTTGAGGTTAAGATTCCGAAGTGATACCGTGTAGCTTCAGGTATGAGAAATAATAAATCACTCGCAATGTTTGATGCGGGCAAAAAATCAATCGGAATATAGCGCCGATGTTCTGATGATACTTTGGGAACTGCAATGTATTCCGTTTCAGGTTGTGCTATTTGGCAAAAAAGCGTTGGTGTCTCAGCAAATTTTCTTGTCCCTGCTGCCACGCTGTCTGCGCGAAACTTGCGAATATTTTCCACACGTTCCATAACAGTTGGACATTTTTTAAGGTCACTAGGATTTGCCCCAACAAGCCATAAGCACCATCTTGATTTATTATTGATAAGTTCAAATGAACCAATGTATGGTTTTATCCATTTCTCAGCTAATGGTTCTGCTTCTAGCAATATATTCTTTTCCTCATCAGTAAATACAAAACCTCCACCATCTCTTGGCATACTTCCGAAACGCATAGGTGGTACACTACATAATGGTTTTGAGCGTGAATCTATGAAAATAATTGGAGCTTCAACTAAATAAGAATTTATTTGTGTTACTTCTTTTTTTACATTTTCATCATAAATATATTTATGTAGCGCATTGGTGAACGAAAAGCCTATAATTACGCAATGAACAGCCGCTTTACCTTTCGCCTCATTACTCCACACAAAGGTACGATATGCAAAATTTATTATTATGCCACTACTAAGCAATGGTTTCCAAAGTGTTACAGCCTGTTGTCCCTGTGCTATGGAATTAGTCGAGACAAAGGCTGTTTTCACGTTAGTGTTAGCCATATAATCAGTTGCCTTTTTATACCATGCAGAGACATAATCCAACTCACCAACGCCTTTCATATCTCCAAAAACATCAGATATGTCAGCTTTTTGCTCGCGAGACATCATCATACCACCCACAAACGGCGGATTCCCCAATATAAAGCTAAGCTCCCCTTTCGGCACCACGCTCTCCCACTCTATTCTCAGCGCGTTCCCGTGGATTATTGTTGCGCTTTGGCTAAGCGGCAGTCTTGCGAAGTATTGCCCCAGCATCTCCGACGCTTTGATGTTCATCTGGTGGTCTGTCAGCCACATGCCTACCTGCGCGATTTGGCATGGGAAGTCTTCGTATTCGATTCCGTAGAACTGTTCGACGTTTACTTTCAGCATTGGCGAGATGTCTGTTACGAGTTGTACGCTGCTGCTTTTCATCCGCAGGACTTCGAGTTCGAGCGTCCGCAGTTCGCGGTAGGTGATGATGAGGAAGTTGCCGCATCCGCAGGCCGGGTCTAGGAATTTGAGGCGCGCGATTTTGTTGTGGAACGCGTCGAGCGCGGCGGGGTCGGTTTTCACGCGCTTGAACTCTTTGTACAGGTCGTCCATGAAGAGCGGGTTGATGAGTTTGAGGATGTTTTCCTCGCTTGTGTAGTGCGCGCCTAATTCGCGGCGCTGGTCTTTGTCCATGACGCCCTGGAACATCGCGCCGAAGATGGCGGGCGAGATGTTGTTCCAGTCGAAGCTGATGCAGTCGATGAGGGTTTGACGCATGTTTTTGTCGAACTCGGCGATGGGCAGGCGGTCTTTGAACAGGCCGCCGTTGATGTAGCGGAACTGTTTGAGGTCGTCCGCGAGCAGTGTGCGTTTGCTGCGTGTTTCTTCGGGCATGTTGAGGATGTCGAACAGGGCGGCGATTCTTGCCGAGAGGTCGGAGCCGTCGGGTTTGGATTTTTCGATGTATTGCAGGAAGCTGTCTTTGGGGAAGATTCCCGTGTCGTCGGCGAAGAGGCAGAATAGCAGGCGGACGAGGTACACTTCGAGGTCGTGCCCTTCGTAGCCGTGGCTTTTGAGCGCGTCGTGGAGCCGCGCCATTTTCTCGGCGGCCTTGACGTTGACCTCGACCTGATTGTCGCGCACGCGCTCGGTATCGTACCCGGCGATGTCGGCGAAGTATTTGATGTGCTTGCGCAGGTCTTTCGTCTTGAACTTGAAGATTTTGTTCTCTGACCGCCGGCAGAGCTGGACGGTCTCGAAGTCGCAGACGAGCCACAGGTCGGGGATGTCGTCGTCCGGCAGGTTTTGCATATAGGTTTGTAGCTGCTTGAACGCCGCCGCGAGGTCTTTGCCCCGGCTCTTCATCTCGATAGCGATTTTCTTTTTCCACAGGTAGTCAACGTACCCGGCGGTCCCGCCGGACAGCGGTACTTTGGCCTCGAAGTCCCCAACTTTGAGCGGGTCGGTTACGCCAAAGACGCGCAAAAAGTCAACTAAGAAGCTCTGCGCCTCCGCCTCCTCATTTTTCGCGTCTTTCCATCGCTTGGAAAACGCGATGGCGTTGGCCTGTATGTCGTCCCAAGTTAGTGGCATGGTGCTTTATGGCCGCCTGTCGGTTTGTGGATGAGCTTGCGCGTTTCCGGTTATAAATGAATCACTTATAATATAAAACATGGCATCAGCAGAATCAAAATTTTTCAGCATCTTCTACCACCGTCCCCGCATCCCCCCGGATACTAGAATCTGCATATCCCCCCAATCCTGCCCGGAACCGTGCCATCAAATTATACAAATAGCCCCCAATATCGGCCAGCTATATACCAGCTTGTCCTGCGGGCTCAACTTTCATAGATTTGTTCATCGATGGTCCCGACACAGTTTTGCCGTGCCCCTTACTGTTCAGCGGCACGATTATACCCTCCATGCTATTCATTAGTACGGGTTTGGTATTTAGAAGCCTGCGCTTCGCCTCCTCGCGTCTTCAATAATATACGGGTTCGTTAATCACCAAAAGCGCCAAAAAATCCCCCCGATGCCACCCCCTTTTTATATTTTTACATTTTCGGTAACAAAAATCAACCCCACAGGTGTTTAAGAGTTATGAACACGACGACAGGCGTCCGGCGCGTGGATGCGGGCGAGCTTTTCAGGAAATACTGGCCGATGGTGCTTAGGCGCTGCCAGCAGATGCTTTGCGATGCCGACAGCGCCGCCGATGCCGCGCAGGAGATATTTATGAAGGTGCTTGACCGGCAGGACTCTCTGCGGGAAGAGTATCCGTCGAGCTTGCTCTGGCGTATGGCGACCAACCACTGCCTGAACGTGATTCGGAGCCGCGCAGGGCGGGCGGAGGCGGCAGACGGAGAGTCGCTTTTGGCGCGCATCGCCTGCGCCGGCAACGAGGAGGAGCGGCACATGAGCCGCGGCGTGCTGCGCAAGCTATTCGGCGGGCATCCGGAATCGAGCCGCACCATCGCGGCGCTGCATCTTGTAGACGGCATGACGCTTGAAGAGACCGCGGTCGAAGTGAATATGTCGGTGAGCGGGGTGCGCAAGCGGCTGCGGGCTTTAAGGGAAACGCTTATTGAGCTGGAAAGGGTGTAAGCAGGGAACAGCCGCAAATGCGGAGTTTGCGGTAAAAAATATGGGAGGGGGTAGTATGAAGAATAATTATGTCCCTGACTGGAAGCTGGAGCGCTACATTCTCGGCGAGCTGCCGGATGATGAGCTTGAGGCTATCGGGGCTATGGAGCGGAGTGATGAGGCGCTGCGCGGGCGTATCGCGGCGCTTAGGGAGAGCGACGCGCAGGCTTTGGCGAAGTATCCGCCTGAGTGGATGGCGCGCAAGGCCGAGACTGCGCTGGCGGGCAGGGCGAGGGCGGCGGGGGCGCCCGCTGCTGCGGTATACGGGGGGATGATGCGGTGGGCGTTCCCCATTTTTGCCTGCGTCGCGCTGCTGCTTCTGCTGCCGCTGGGAGGAATTCTGCCAACGGACAGCCGCGTCGCGCAGGGCGATGTCTATGAGGACCGTCCCAAGGGCGTAATAGTATCGGAGCCGGCGCTTGAGGTTTGGCGCAAAACCGGCGGCGATGCCGAGAAGCTCGCTCCGGAAGCGGCGGTGCGGGCGGGGGATATCGTGCAGCTGCGGTACATCGTGCCGGGGCCTTGCTACGGGGCGCTTATCAGCATGGACGGGCGCGGCGTGCTTACGGTGCACCTGTCGGACGACAACGGCGGCGCGGCGCGGCTTATATCAGGGCGTCCCGTCGCGCTTGACGACGCCTACCAGCTCGACGACGCGCCTACGTATGAAGCGTTTTATCTGATTACCGCGTCTAACGATTTTGAACTTGAATCGGTAAAGCGGACGCTTTTGGGGGTTAATCACCCCATCGGCGACGGGCGTGACCTCGCTTTGCCGCAAAAACAGGTTACGGCCTTCACTTTAAGAAAGTAACGCGGAGATAAAATTATGACGGGTCTCTTACAAACAAAAACGCCCTGCGGGGGCAGCCGCCCCGGCCGCTCAATAACGGAACCGGCGCAGGTGCGGAAAGGTACGGGTTGACGCGATGTTATCGATATATGACATGGTGAGGATGTGGTTCGCGGTGTATTGCGGGCAGGTATCTGGCGGTGCAAATAATAACAATGAAAAATCTAACGACTGGAGTGTAAATTGACATACGCAAATCGGGTTATCGGCAGAATTCTTTGCGGCATCGGGATAAAAATCATTCCGGTGGTGATGTTGGCGCTGACGGTTGCCTCGTCGGCTGCGGCCGCATCCGGCGATAAGGTGCAGGTACGCCGCTATCTGCTCTCCGCCGGCGCGAACAACGGCGGCAAGGAGCGGGTTATGCTGCGCTACGCGGTTACAGACGCCAAAGCGTTCGCGTCTGTGCTTATAGAGATGGGCGGCGTAGAGAAGAACAACGCGCTCATCCTCGCCAACCCGAACAGCCGCGAGCTCATAGGCGGCATAGAGAACCTGAACAGGCTCATTGCCGGAAATAAGGACGGCGGCGCGGAGGTTAAAAACGAGGTATTCGTCTACTACAGCGGACATGCGGATATAGACGGGCTGAAGCTGGGCAGCGAGACGCTCCCGTGGGCCGACTTCAGGAACGCGGTCAACGGCATCAACGCCGAGGTGCGCGTCGCGGTGCTTGACGCCTGCGGGTCGGGGGCCATAACGCGCACAAAGGGCGGCATTGCGCGCCCGGCGTTTTTGTCAGACGCCAGTTCAGACATGAAGGGGTACGCTTTCCTCACGTCAAGCAACGAAAACGAAGTCAGCCAGGAGAGCGACCGCATAAAGGGCAGCTACTTTACGCACGCGCTTTTGAGCGGTATGCGCGGCGCGGCGGATTTGACGGGCGACGGGCGCGTAACCATCAACGAGGCGTACCAGTACGCGTTCAACGAAACGCTGCAGAACACGCAGAACACATCCGCCGGCACGCAGCACCCCAGCCGCGATATGAATCTGGCGGGGACCGGCGATATAGTGATGACGGACCTGCGCGTAACGAGCGCGATCCTGTCGCTTAACGAGGATATCGAGGGGCGGTTTTTCATTAGGGACGAGAACGGCAACCTGTTCGCCGAGCTGCGCAAGATGCGCGGGCGGGCGATTGACCTGGGCATAACCCCCGGCAAATACACCGTGCAGATGGAGGCGCCGTCGCGCAGGTGGGTAGCTGACAACGTCGTCATATCCGAGGGCAAAAAGACCACGCTTACAATGAACGATATGACGGCCATGCCTCTGGCGGAACGTACGACACGGCGCGGCAATGTTTATGACGGGTTTGAGGATGACGGCGAAGATCTTGACGGTGATGACGGCAGCGCGGCGGGGCCCAACGACCTCAGGGATCCCCCGGTACGAACGGCTGCCTCATCGCCGTCTTTATCCGATTCCCGTACGTCAACAGAGGCGTCAGCGGATACATCCGCGCAACCGGCAGCATCGCAATCAAATACAACAGCGGTGAACGCCCCATGCAGCGCCGGCTACGCGCTTAACATGAACATCATAGGCCTGAGCGTAGCGGTGGGGTCGGGAACGGGTATTGATTTTCACCCGTTCTCTAAAGGGTGCGGAATCATTCAGGCCGGTATCGTCAATATGGCGGATAGTGTCGAATACATACAAGGCGGCGCCCTGAACATAGCAAACCGTGTCGGGTATATTCAGGGCGGCGTTGTAAATATGGCGCAAAATGTCGAATACCTGCAGGGCGGTACGGTTAACATCGCCACAAAAATCGGATACTTTCAGGGCGGGCCTCTGAACATCGCGGACAGCGTCGGATATTTTCAGGCGGGATCCGTCAATGCGGCGAATAAGGTGGGGTACTTTCAGGCGGGGCCGGTCAATGTCGCCAACTATGTAGGGTACCTTCAGGCGGGAGCGGTCAACATCGCTTCGGAGGCCGGGTACGTTCAGGCCGGCGCGGTCAATATCGCCGGAAAAGTCAAGCGCCAGATCGGCGTGGTCAACATCGCCGGGTACAGCGAGGATACGCCCATAGGGCTTGTAAACATCATCGGAAACGGCATCTTCTACGCCACGTTCTACGGCGAGTCCGACGGCGGCATGGGCGCTACGCTGCGCACGGGTACGCCGCGTTTTTACACCACATTCGACTACACGCAGCCCATAGGCGATTTCGGGCTGTGGCCAAAGCAGTGGGGGCTTGGCGTCGGCTCACGTTTCCCTTTCGATACGCCGCTGTTCATCAATCTCGACCTCGCCTGGTCAGACGTCCATTACGGCAGCGATTACGACACCTACACCTACACCGACCGGAGGCCGCTAAGGCACTTGGATACCGATGGCCGGATTGACGACGAGTGGCTTGACGATTGGCGCAGCGACGACATGATAAGCCTGCGCCTTGGAATAAACTACGCCTTCACGTCTGTTTTGGCGGTAACGGCGGGCGTGAGCGTAAATACGATGGTAGAGGGCGGATTTGGGGGCTGGGGGCTCAACCGGTGGTTAGACTGGGGCAAAAACCCGTTGGGCAAGAACAGCGCCTACAACGACTGGACGGCGGGCAGCCGGAACCTGCGGACCTGGCCGGCGTTCTACGCGGGTTTGACGCTTGGAAAGGTTTACCCGTCGGCCAAAAAGACGCAAGACGCTGATTAACAATAAGATACGTGTTATTTGCGGGCAGATATCCGCTGCCGGGCTGTGCACCCCCGCCGGGGTGCATAACCCATCACACCGGCCCGCATCATAGCATATTGGCACGGCATAATCGGCCATATAATATAATTCCCAATAAAAATCACCAATTCCCCCTTGCCATATCGTATATTACTTTTCAGGAGCGAACAGGCTATGCGCAAAATATCCACCGACTTCATCGAGCCCGGCTGCATCGCCGCCGCCGACATTGTCAGCCCATCTGGCAACACCCTTGTCAACAAGGGCGCGCCCATCACCCCGGCTTTGGGGCGGCGCCTGCGTAATTGGGGCATCTCCGAGATATCGGTAGAGGGCGAGGACGACTCCGAAACGAGCGTAAAAGCCGAGACCCCGTCACCCGTCAAAATAAAAAGCGACCTCTACGACAAGTTCCTCGGTACGCTCGACAACACGCGCATGAGAAAGATTTTCGACGCGGTCTGCAAGCACAAAATCCAAAAACAGGAGAGCGTAGCGTAGCGCCATGAAAACACCTCTGCAAAACGATATCAGAATGCGGCTCCAATCCATAAACAGCCTGCAAACGCAGCCGGCTGTGATCGCTAAAATCACCCAAATGCTCCAAAATCCGGCAACCAACGCCGACGAGCTGGGGCGGGCGATACGTACTGATCAGGTATTGGCGTCCACTGTACTTAAGCTCGTCAACTCACCGTTCTACGGTTTTCCGGGGCGCATAGGCAGCGTCAACCACGCAGTCGTGCTGCTGGGCTTCTCAACGGTCAAAAACATCGTACTCACCGCCTCGGTTCTCGAAATATTCAAAATGGATGCCGGCGATGGCAAATTCGGGGCGCAGGAGTTCCGCAAGCACTCGCTGGGGTGCGCCGTAGCCGCCCAGTGCCTCGCACAGGCCATAGGCTACGAGAACAAGGACGAATGCTTCGTGGCGGGGCTGGTTCACGACCTCGGCAAGATGATAATGTTCCAGCTCGTGCCAGACGACTTCATGCGCGTAATCGACTGCGCCGACAAGACAAAAACGCTCTTCTACGACTCAGAATGCAAACTGCTGGGCATCAACCATCAGGAGGCCGGAGGGATGCTCGTGGAACAGTGGCACCTGCCGCCCGGCATACTGCGGGCCGTCTCGTCGCACCACATCCCCACGCGCGACAGCGGCGACACCCTCACGGCAATCGTCCACTGCGCCGATATCTTCGCAAGGGCAATGGGTTACGGCAACGGCGGAGACAACAAAATCCCCATGATAAGCGACAACGCCTGGGAAACCCTGAAATTAGACGGTTTGGATTTGGTGCGCCTGTTCAACAACATGGACAAAGAGTGGGTGAAAGCAAATTCGTACTTCCAGCTGGATTAGCGGGTTGATAGTTTGGGGCGTGGAGCTAACGTCTAAAACTCCAAACTGCCTTTCTCAACCCTTATTGGCGGCATCGCCCTCGGCAGCAGGGGCCGGCGGAGCGGGGGGAGCGGTCTCCGTTGCGGCGCCATCCGCTGGTTTCTTACCCTCCGTTTTAGCCAGTTCGGCAGCCTCCGCAGCCTCGTTAGCCAATCTTTCGCCAAGAATCCTGTACCGAATTTCCTCGCGGACCTCCTGAGTATGGTTAAAACCGGGGGGCATACGCAGGAAACGCGACAGCATCCAGCCGAAAATGAGGCCGAAAGCGGTCAGGATGAGCGCGGGGATAGGGATCGGGGCCAGCAATTCTTTTATGATATCCATAAACTTAAAATACAACAGGGCAGTGATAAAATCAAAATCAAAACATCAAAATTTTGCGAGGGCGGCCGCCCTCGGCCGACCGCAACGCCTGTAATCATAACATCCGCCGAAATCAATACAAATCATAAACATACAATTTGCATTCAATCTTCCCGTTGACAAACGGTATTTTCCTTTTGGCCTTCAGCCCCACCTGCCCCGCCAGCGCCGTATTCGCGGTAAAAACCGCCCCTTTGTGACCTTTGCATTTTTGTTTGAAAAACGCGCCTATGCCTCGATATGTCTCTACCAGCTCGGATTCCTCGCCCATCCTCATGCCATAGCCGGGGTTAAGGACTACTACGCCTGGGGCCGGCGGGACGGGGGTGGCCCCGTAGTCGCATACCTCGAAGCTTATCAACTGCTCTACGCCCGCGGTCATGGCGTTTTTGCGGGCAGCATCTATGGCCTTTTCGCTTGTGTCCGTGGCTATTATCTGAGACGGCAGGGTCTTTAAGACCTTTGTTTTGGCAGCCTTCTTCATCTCCTCCCACGCCCTCAGGTCAAACCCCATTACGTGCATGAACCCGAAGTTCTGGCGCGTTAATCCGGGAACCCTGCAACTTGCCGCCAGCGCGGCCTCTATGGCCATCGTGCCGCTGCCGCACATCGGGTTCACGAAGTGCTCGCCGGGCTTGAGTTCCATAGCGGCCACAACGCCCGCAGCCAGCGTCTCCTGCATCGGCGCGCCAAGGGGGATGCGCCGGTACCCGCGCCTCGATAACGACTCTCCGCTGGTGTCCAAATAGACAACGCAGCGCTCATCCCGCCAGTACAGGCTCACAACCGCGCCGGTCTGGTCGGGGCCGGAGTCCGGGCGGCGCCCCTTTCTCGCCTGAATCCGGTCCACAATCGCGTCCTTGCAGCGCAGGTTCGGAAAGCGTGTGTCCTTTATGGTGGGATTGCGCACATTGGAGACTACGGAGAGGTACTCGCTTGAGGGGATTATCGTCTCCCAGAGTATCTTTGAAAGCTCCTTGTAAAGCTCATCGGAATCGCGGCAGCGGAAAGCGGCTATCTGGAAGAGCACGTGGTGGCCGGTGCGGATGTGCAGATTGAGCATCATCGCGTCAAGAGAGGTCCCCTCGGTCGACAAACTCGTTGGCGTTACGGACTTTACCGGCAGTCCGAGAGCTTCGACCTCCGCCTTGAGGTACACGCACAGTCCTTCGGGGACGGTGATTACGATGTTAGACTTTTGCATTAAAAAACGCCCCTTGCCGCTTAGTTTGTCCCGACCTTTTTATCACACTCATACCGACTTTTTACCGACCTATGCCGACCTTTCGCCAGCACAACCCGACTTTTTGACAATTTGTCCCGACCTTTTAAGGATTTATCCCGACCCTTATTAATGCGCCGCCCCCCAGTGCCGCCCAACGCCCGCCTCCACCTTCAAAGGCACTTTCAGCTGATAAGCCGACCCCATCTCCCCGCTCACCCACCGCGCGAAATCTACTGCTATCCCCTCCGGGACCTCAAAAACAAGCTCGTCGTGTACCTGCAAAAGCATCTTCGCACCCGGCCACTGCCCCATCTTACCGTGCACACGTATCATCGCTATCTTTATGATATCAGCCGCCGTCCCCTGCACGGGGGTATTTATCGCCGTACGCTCAGCCGCTTCGCGTATCATCCTGTTGCTCGAATTAATTTCAGGCAGGTACCGCTTGCGCCCCAAAAGCGTTTCGGCGTACCCCAAATCGTGCGCGCTCTGCATGGATGAATCAATATACTTTCTTATAGACGGGAACTGGTCAAAATACGCCTCTATAAAACGTTTCGCATCTGCAAACGAGACGCCAAGCTGCTTTGAGAGATTTATGGGGCCCATGCCGTACATCAGCCCGAAATTGATTGTTTTCGCGGCGCGGCGCATCTCAGGCGTTACCATTTCAGGAAACATATTATAAACCGACGCGGCCGTTTGCGTGTGAATATCCCTGTCGTCAATAAACGCCTGCACCAAAACCGAGTCGCTTGACAGATGCGCAAGTATGCGCAGTTCAATTTGCGAATAGTCCGCCGATACGACAACGCAGCCCGGCGGCGCGATAAACGCCTCACGGATCTTACGGCCGCTCTCGGTGCGTATGGGGATGTTCTGCAGGTTGGGATTCGTACTTGACAAGCGCCCGGTAGCGGTTACCGCCTGATTGAAGGAGGTGTGGACGCGGCCCGTACCGGGCAATATCTGGTGCAAAAGCGCGTCAACATACGTAGACAGCAGCTTCTGTTTCTCCCGGTACTCCAATATCTTACCGGCAATCGGGTGATCATCGGCCAATTTTTCAAGGACGTCCACGCTGGTGGATTTCGACCCGCTTTTAGTCCCCTTGCCCGCGTGCAGGCCAAGCTTGTCAAACAGCACCGCCGCGACCTGCTTAGGCGAGTTCAGGTTAAACTCCTCGCCGCCGGCAAGCGCGTAAATCTCGCCGGTAATCCGCGCCAGCTCATCCCCGTATTCCCTTGATAATGAAGACAATAGCTCAGTATCCACCAGCACCCCGTCCCACTCCATGTCCACAAGCACCGGCGAAAGGGGTAACTCTATGTCATTAAAGAGGTTCCGGCAATTTTTTTCGTCAATAAGCGGCTGAAATTTGTCCCTGAGCAAAAGTATCGCGCAAGCGGCGTATTCATTTGATGACGGTACGCCGGGAACGGGCTGCCCTCTGCGCCCGCCCTTTACGGCCTTTATATCCAGCCCAAGATAGTCGCGGACCAAATCCGACAGCTCATTTTGCCGCTTACCGGGGTCAACAGTGTACGCCGCGAGCAGCGTATCAAACGTAACCCCTTGCAAAACAAGCCCCTCGCACCTCAATACCTGCGTACAGAACTTCAAGTCGTGCCCTATCTTCTTAACTTGTTCAGATTCAATGACTTCAGCCAGTATTTTCAGCGCCTCCGCCCTGTCTGTCCCGCCTAAACCCGCCTCGCCGCTGCTACCGAATAAGTCATTGTCAATAAAGCCATTATCGCTATTGTTAATATCTTCGCCGCCGCCCAGCGGCACGTGAAACGCCTCCGACGGCCCGACCGCCAGCGTGATCCCCGTCAAAACAGCCGCGCGCGACAATGCCCCATCCGCCGCCATATCTATCGCAACCTCGCCTATCTCCTTGATTTTATTGACGATACCGCGCAGCTGTCCCAAGTTGTCCACACTCTGAACCGCCGGCTCGAACTTGACCCCGCCGCCGAGCAGCGGGTGCTTCAGCATCGACGTAAACTCAAGCTCTTTCAATAACTTATGGCTGCGCGGCATATCTACCGGGCGGTACGCGAGGTGATCCATACCAAAATCAAGCTCGACGTCAAAACGCAAGGTCGCGAGCTTTTTGGAGAGGATGAGCTGCTCCCTGAACTCCGTGAACCTGCTGACCATCTTTGGGGATTCGAGGAGGGACGGGTCCTCAATGATCCGGTCGACCGTGAGCGTCTCCAAAATCTTGACGGCGTTCTTGGGGCCTATGCCGGGCACGCCGGGGATGTTGTCGGAGGCGTCGCCTACCATCGAGAGATAGTCCAAAATCTGGTCAGGGCGTACACCCATCTTTTCGGATACCTCGGACGGGCCCATGATATTAAACACACCTGCGCTCTCCGGAGCCAGCATACGCACATTTTTGCCTACAAGCTGCATCAGATCCTTGTCTTTTGTCACCAAAAACACGTCAAAACCGTCGGAAACGGCCCGGCGGGTCAGCGTGGCTATTACATCGTCGGCCTCAAAACCGTCCTGGCGGACTACAGGGATGTTGAACGCATCCAAAAGCTCGCCTATTACCGGCATTTGGAGCTTCAGGTCGTCGGGCATCGCTTCGCGGTTGGCTTTGTAGGGTTCGTAGGCCCTGTGGCGGAAAGTTGGGGTGCGGCTGTCCATCGCAACCGCGAGATATGGGCAGCTGTAGGCGTCGAGCAGGCGGAGCAGGTAGTTGGCGAAGCCGTATACGGCGCCGGTCGGGAACCCCTTTGAGTTGACCAGCGGGCTGCGGATCAGGGCGTAGTAGGCGCGGTAGGCGAAGGCGTAGCCGTCTATTAAGTATAGTTTTTTTTCGTCCATATCAAAACCCGATATAACTCAAAAAATCTGCCGTATTGCCACTTGGGGATGATTTGTTCCAGGACTTGATAAGTCTATGATACTCCTTGTCTTCCCGGTTCTCCTTACACACCTCTGTTAATAACTTGTCGATATCTATTTTAGAGCATTTGGCGGCGTTGCAGTCAAGCACGCCGTTCAGGCTTATATCACAGACTGTCAGGCACTTAACGTCTTCAAATTCAACGCTGTAGGGGAAAGTGCGGCAGGTTTGGGGGCGGGCTTCGTAGGCGGCGCAGGCGCAGTCATTTGTCTGGAACATGCAACGCTCTGATTTCTTTCGCAATACCATCGCTTTTTTGCCGCTTTTGAACGCGATCCACAGGCCAGATTCGGCGTCGAACTCCATCTCAGAGTCGGGGCAGAAGCGCACTATCTGGCCGGCAGGCTTGCCCGTGGCCTTTACCAAACGCCCTAAGTCCTTGTGGGTTATGGGGATTTCGGGGATGCGGCAGCAGTTGCCGCAGCGGCTGCACTGAACTTTCGGGTATCTCTTCTTCAAAAACGCCTCCCGCGCATTGATAAACAAACGTATGAGCAAATACAGCGACAACAAAAGTATCAACAAATCTAAAAACAGCGTAACCATTTAATTTAACAGCAGATACGCTTCAATAAACATATCGATGTCACCATCCAGCACCGCCTGCGTGTTGCTTGTTTCGGCCTCTGTGCGGTGATCCTTTACCATATTATACGGGTGCAGGACGTAGGAACGTATCTGGCTGCCCCACTCGATTTTCTTCTTTTCGGAGAGCTTGGACTCCCGCTCACGCTCCTCAATCTCCCTGTAATGCTGCCGTACGCGCGCTTTTAGCAGTTTCATCGCGGTATCGCGGTTCTGGATCTGCGAGCGCTCGCTCTGGCACGCCACCACTATCCCCGTGGGCATATGCGTCATCCGCACCGCGCTGTCGGTCTTGTTGATGTGCTGGCCGCCCGCGCCGCTCGAACGGTAGGTGTCCACCCGTATATCCTTCTCATCCAGCACGTAATCGGCTATCTCGTCCATTATAGGGTATGCGTAAACCGACGAAAACGACGTGTGCCGGCGCGCGTTCGAGTCAAACGGTGATATGCGCACCAGCCTGTGCACCCCGGTCTCGGCCTTAAGGTGCCCGTAGGCGTACTCGCCCTTAACCTCAATCGTCGCGCTCTTAAGCCCCGCCTCGTCGCCCGGCGAGCTTTCCAGTATATTGTACGAATACCCCTGCCGCTCCATATACCGCACATACATCCGAAACAGCATATCCGCCCAATCGCAGGACTCCGTGCCGCCCGCACCGCTGTGTATCGTTACCACCGCGTCCGCAACGTCATCCTCGCCGCTCAGCTTGCGGATGAACTCCATGCGGACGATATCCTTCTCAAGGTCATCCGCCTGCCCGTTAAGGGCCAAAAGCGTGTCCCTGTCCCCCTCCTCGGTCGCCATGGCGAAGAATTCGGCCATATCGCTCACGTCGCCGTCTGCTTTTACCCACGGGTCGACTATCTTTTTGAGGTCTTTGACGCTCTTGAGCACTTTTTGCGCCGCAGCGGCATCGTCCCAAAAGCCGTTCTGCGCCGCACGCGACTCAAGCTGCGCTATCTGGTTTTTCCGGTTGTCGATGTCAAAGATACCTCCGCAGGTTATCTACGCGGGTTTTAAGCTCCCGCAGCCTCTGGGTGTCCAACGCTTCGGCCATATTACACAGCTCCCTCCTGAAAACAGCGCGCGAACGCTCTTCCGTACGCACAAACCGGTATTTTTACGTCAATTTATCCTTATCGTAAATATAGATTATGCGCCGCCCAAAATGCGCGAAAAAATGCGGGTGCGATATTTTTGTAACGATTTCCGTTGCGCGGAGGTCTAACCGGAATGTATTCTCTATATGTAGGATTCACCATAAATCCATAGTGAAAATTTTTAAAAGGGGAGAAAGATGGCCGTACCGTTCTTCAAAAAACTTGCCGTATTGAGGTTGGCCGCGCCGGTTTTAGCCGCCGCTTTTCTTATTCTGGCCGGATGCTCCAAGGAGCCTTCAAATCCGGTCGGCCCTGGGGGGGGCGACACCCCCTCCGACACGATCCCCGGCGGCGGCGACACTGCCATTACACCGAATATGCCCGGCACCGGCTGGTATACCGCTTCCCCCGACGCTGCAACGTTCTTCATTTCCACCGTCGCAGATTTGGCCGGTCTGGCGCAGATTGTGAACGGAACGTGGGACGGCACCCCGGCCAGATACGATTTCTCCGGCAAAATTATCCTGCTCAGCAGTAACATAAACCTCTCTTCGTTCGGCAATTGGACGCCCATTGGGGATTACGCCGCAGACACAAACAATGTCTTTTCCGGAACGTTCAACGGCAACGGGTACGCCATAAGCAACCTCAGCATAAACCGTTCCGGCGCGGATTACCAGGGCCTGTTCGGCTGCATCAGGAGCGGGAAAGTGGAAAGAGTCAAACTTACCGGCGTAAATATCCGAGGCCGCGACAATGCGGGCGGCATTGCCGGAAGCATTGCCGACTATAGCAGCATCACTCAAAGCAACTCTGCCGGCGCGGTCAGCGGCCGTGAAAACGTAGGCGGCGTGGCGGGGCATATCCGCAACAACAGCGGCATAAACAAAAGCTACTCTACCGGCACGGTCAGCGGTGTCAGTTCTGTTGGCGGCATTACGGGCGGCGTGGCCGGTAGCTACAGCAGCCTGGCCAATTGCTATTCCACCGCGACGGTCGCAGGCACCGGCGGTTCCGTAGGCGGCGTGGCGGGATACCTTATTACCAACAGCAGTATGACAAACTGCTATTCCACAGGCACGGTCAGCGGCATCAATGACGTAGGCGGTGTGGCAGGCCGCATTGACGGCAACAGCAATCTGTCAAAAAGCGCCGCGCTGAACCTTCAGGTAAAAGGAACCGGCGCAAACATTGGGCGCGTAGCCGGCGCCGTCGAAGGCACCCTCTCAGACAACGCCGCATATTCGGAAATGATAAATAATTCAGGCGTGGCCGCGTGGAACAACAAAGGCGCGGATCAAAAAGACGGAGATGACATTACCGCCAAAGAGGTTACGCTCGACGCCACGATCGGAAACCGGTTTACCGGCGACTGGTGGATAACAAACGGATATCTCCCCGGCATAAATGATATAATAGACTTGCCGGCGCATCTGGCCTACTTCACGCCCGGTACCCGGTGGTACATTAATGCCCTTGCCGCCAATCATAATGAAACAAATTTTACCATAACCGCTGCCGAAGACCTTGCGGGGCTGGCGGAGATCGTCAACGGAACCTGGGTAAACAAGCCGGGTACGCCGCGATTTGACAATTTTTCCGGCAAAACCATAAAACTCGCCCGCAGTGTCGATCTGTCATCGTATGATAACTGGACCGCTATAGGGACTCTCATCTATGAATTTTCCGGAACATTTGACGGTGGCGGATATGTTATAAACAATCTGACCATAAACACTCCAGACGAAGACGACTTTCGCTATTACGGCCTGTTCGGCCGTATCAACAATGGCCGGGTGGTAAATCTGGGGCTTGACAAAGTGAATATCAACGGCAACAACTATGTCGGCGCCTTAGTGGGAAACTTTATAAGCGGCACCATCTCCAACTGCTATTCCTCCGGCACGGTCAGCGGTACAGGAAATATGGTCGGCGGTATCGCGGGTACTGTTGATAACAACGGCATAATTACAAAGACCTACTCCACCGCAGCCGTCAGCAGTACCGGCCGTTATATCGGCGGTATTGCTGGACAGATCAGCAACGGCAGCAGCATTGAAAACAGCTATGCCACCGGCACCGTAACCGCCGGCGTCGCAGCCGGAGGCATTGCGGGATGGATTGATAACAACAGCCGCATAATCTACTGCTACTCCACCGGCGCGATAAGTAGCAATGATGTGGGCGGCGGCATATCGGGATGGGTAGGCGCAGCCAGCAGCGTAACCTACAGTGCCGCGCTGAATCCGGAAGTAAAAGCTAACATCTTTGTGGGACGCGTAACCGGTGTTACTTACGGCGATAACCCGCTGCTCTCAAACAATGTCGCCTTCGCCGAAATGATAAATAACGACGGGGGCACCGCGTGGAACGACAAGGGCAAAGGGGATATGAGCGGCGAAGACATCTCGGCAGCCGACATAGCGGCCGACGGAACCATAGGATGGCGCTTTACCGCCGCCGAAGGCTGGACAACGGCAAACGGCATGCTCCCCGGCCTAAACGGTCAGACGGAGCCGAGGCCGCTGCATTTGCGGTAGAGTGGCGGCGCCGGAAATAAACGCAAAATAATTCTTGCGTGATAAGTGCGCGGCAATTTATATTATGGGCAGCTGATAGGATTTTGCGCAAGCTGGCCCGGCGGTTGCCACGCCCCCTAAATGCGCGGATTCGCGGCGTTTTGACAGTTTATGGTATCTATATCTACTCTTTTAACACCTTATCGTTCGAAAGGAACGGTTATGATTAAATTTTTTGCAGGGAAGAAGTTCTTGATAGCGGCAGCGGCGGCCGGGATTGTCGCGTTTGGCGGTATTGGGGCAAAGGCCGAGGCGCAGGTATCGAGCATAGGTTTGCGGCTCGGATACAATACAAACACCATGACCATGCCCTACAGCACGTTTGACAATACGCTTACATGGACTCGCAAGGGCAGGTTCACCAACGGCGGCGGCGTCCACGCCGGAATCTCGCTAAACATCCCCATCTCCGAAATGGATATCGCCGGCGACAATTACCTGTTCGGTATCTGCCCCAACTTTCTGTTCACCACAAAAGGCGGTGAGGTGTCAATTACATATAATAGCCTTTTCCGCGGTACTTACAGGGTAGACGCCTATTATCTTGACGTTCCCATTCCATTCACGTTCAAGCGGGATTTTGGGTCTTACGCCGTGCGGGTTGAGATCGGCCCGTATGTCGCCCTGGGCCTGTTTGGGGATCAAAAGATAGAAGTTTCCGGATTAAACTTGCCTTACAAAGAGAGCTCTTTTTCCAAAGAGGGCCTCTCACGCCTCGACGTCGGCCTGTTCTACGGGGTGGCGCTGGAGTTCATGGACACCTATTTTGTAAGCCTCCGCGCAGGCTCCGGCCTCACGGACGAGGAGGTAACAGCCGTCTACCTGACGCTGGGGTACAACATCAATTTCTAACCGGCAGCACCGGCATACCTGAAAGCAAAACGGCGCTGCCGCTCCCAATTTGGGGGCGGCAGCGTTTTTTTATCCGCAGCCCGCAGAAAAAATTGGCATCCGCTCAGGGCATAACATATATTTACACTCTATCATGGTACAAAATTTAACCTGACACGGGTTAGGAACCTAGTATGAGTTTCAAGGAAATAAGAAAGCTGCTCACTCCGGCTGAAATCAAGGACTTAGTGCCGGTTCCCAAACACCTGCTCGACAAAAAAAACGAGCGGGACAGGGAGATCAAGGCGGTATTTGAGAAGAAGGACAGCCGTTTTATAGTGGTAATAGGCCCCTGCTCGGCGCACGACGAAGACGCCGTATGCGAGTACGTCTACCGCCTCGCCGACGTGCAGGCGCGGGTCAAAGACAAGCTTATCCTCATCCCGCGTATTTACACCAACAAGCCGCGCACCACCGGTCAGGGCTACAAGGGCATGGCGCACCAGCCCGACCACCTGAAAGAGCCCAACATCGCCGTTGGCATAGCGGCGATACGGCGGATGCACGTGCGCTCGTTCAACCAGTCGGGCCTCAGCGCCGCAGACGAGATGCTCTACCCCGACAACCACCCGTATCTCGACGACCTGCTCTGCTACGTAGCCGTTGGCGCGCGCTCGGTAGAAAACCAGCAGCACCGCCTTACGGCAAGCGGCCTCGACATACCCGTGGGAATGAAAAACCCGACCAGCGGCGATGTAAACGTGGCCCTCAACTCTGTGCTGGCCGCGCAAATCACCCACGTATTCTCATTCAACGGATACGAGGTGCAAACCGAAGGCAACCCGCACGCGCACCTGATACTGCGCGGGGCGGTCAACAGCCACGGCGAACCGTGCCCCAACTACCACCACGAAGACCTGTTCCGCGCGGCGGAAACATACACAAAGCGCAACCTGTCAAACCCGACAATCTTCGTGGACACAAACCACGACAACTCCGGAAAGCGATTCGCGGAACAAAAAAGAATCGCCATGGAGATACTGCGCAGCAGAAAGCACGACACAAAACTGGCGCAAATGGTACGCGGGCTGATGATCGAAAGCTATTTGGAAGAGGGCGCGCAAAAGGCGGATGAGGACGTTTACGGAAAGTCGATAACAGACCCCTGCCTCGGCTGGGCCGATTCGGAAAAGCTGCTGCTCGATATCGCCGAAAACTGCTGACGGGTAAACTATGCCGGACACCCCCCCCATATTTCCGGGACGGCTGCGGAAGAACGATGACGTTTTTATCCGCAGCGCGCTGTTGGAAAAGCCGTTTGTATACGTCTACGAACAGCAGGATACAGAAATAGTGCACGGACCGTCATACCGCGGCGATAAAGAGGTATTCGTTGACAGGTGCGAGGCGGACGGGACAGCGATTGTCGAGCGGAGAGGCGGCGGAGGGACGGTTGTACTATCGCAGGGCGTGCTGGTCATCATAGTAACCGGCGATAAAAAAAGCGTGCGTGAAAGCGCGCTTGATGTTTTCTGGCGGGTGCATGATCCCATCATTAACGCGCTGGGAAAGATTGGTATTGATAACGTTATCCGCGCGGGGATCAGCGATCTGGCGGTCAACGGCAAGAAGATACTCGGCAGCTCGCTCTATATGGGGACAAGGCCGCCGCTGTTCTACTACCAGTCAAGCCTGATGGTCTCCAACGACTTGACGCTGATGGACCGGTACCTGCGCCATCCGCCAAAAGAACCCGATTACCGTCAAGGCAGGGGACACGCCCGGTTCTGTACAAATTTAAAAGAGTTGGGCGTTGACGTTGATATTAAGGAATTATCCGTACTGATAGAATCTCACTTAAAGGATAATCTGCGATGAGAGACAGCGATCACCACCTGTTTTACAGCAATAATATCACCGGCGGTACAATTACGCTCGACAGCGGCGAGGTGAACCACGCCGTATCCGTATTGAGGATAACAACCGGCCAGCCTATACGGATTACAGACGGTAACGGCACTATATACGAGTGTCAATGCGCTGATATCCAAAAACAATCAATCACGTGCAATATCCTGAATAAAACCACCGCCCCAGGGATCATACCCGAATTGACACTATTGGCAGGACTCCCCGACAAAGAGCATTTCGAGACGATTCTCGAACACGCGGCGGCGTTAGGGGTCTGCCGTATCGTACCGTTAATCATGGACCATTGCCGCAAGCCGTGGTGGGAGGCGTGGGATAAATCATCGCAGAGATTTACGGCAAAGATGATTGTATCTATGAAGCAATGCCTCTATCCGTACATCCCGGTACTTGATGACCCCATATCATTGGACAAAATAATCGACACGTGCGATAAGCCGTTGATCATTGCGGATCAGCACGGCAAAAAATTGAGCGATGCGGATATATCCCCATATAAAAAATTGAGCTGCCTCATCGGCCCGCCGGGCGGCATATCCGAAAATGAATCCAAATTATTGGAATCGCGCGGATTATTGACGGTCGCCATCTCGTCTACAAGATTAAGGACGGAGGTCGCGGCGACTGCTCTCTGTTCGCGGATCATGTCTGCGTATCTGTAATCAACCGCAGGCATATTATCTGCGGACTATGCCTGTATTTTTCTAACGTGTATGTTAACGCTCGTTGACCGTCACCCTTTTATCCCGCGCCGGTATCAAAAACTGCACCTGCAGCATATGCGAATAGAAGAACTCGGTATAATTCACCCCCATCGGGAAAAACCACTCGGCGCCGTCGTAATTTGTTGACATAAGGATCCGCAGGTTGTAGCTTACCGACAGCGCCCGGTTGGGGGCGATTTTGTACTCCATGCCGGCGCCTATGTTTACGCCGGGCGAGAATGTCCAGGTTCCGCCGTCGCTCTCATCTATTTTATCTCCCGACCATTTCTCGTTTACCGTTTCGTAAAAGCAGGTGAGGTAGACACCCGCGCCGGCGGATATGAAATAGGTGCGCGCGTAGGACGGGAAGAGGCGCTGAATATCAGCCTGAACGCCGGTCACCCAGTAATGGGAGTTCAGCGTGGCCGCAATGTCGCCTATGTTCGTGGGGTACTCGTCGTACTCCTCCTCCAAAGCGATGCCGTAGCCTGTCTCTAACGTAGTTTGGAGCCTCAAACGCGGATTTTTAAGCTCAAAGCGTTTACCGCCCGACAAGCCGAACGTGAAGAGGTTGCTGCGCTCTACGAGCTGGCGCTGGTCTACGCCGTCGTACTTGCGGTACCCGTCGCGCACGTTGTAGGCGGCGTAAAGTCCCGGCAGTACGTACGCGTCTGACAGGATGTGCATCAATCCCGACGACCTCCCCGCCGGCTCCTCCTGCGCCCGCACCGGCGCGGCAATAACCATTACCGTAATCGCGGCGGCAACAGCCTTCAACATACCGCGCGGTGATGTTACAATTTTACGCATCTTACACTCTCCTAAAATTCAGCGTTTCCGGGATAACGCGGGTATGGTATAACGTCCCTGATGTTCTGCAGTCCCGTAACAAACAGCATCATCCTCTCAAAACCAAGCCCAAACCCAGCGTGCGGCGCGCCGCCGTACTTGCGAAGGTCCAGGTACCACCAATACTTGCTCTCGTCAAGGCCGAAATCGCGCATCCTCGATATCAATACGTCAACACGGTCCTCGCGCTCCGACCCGCCAACAAGCTCGCCGATCCCCGGCACCAGAATATCCATAGCGCCTACGGTCTTGCCGTCATCATTAAGCCGCATATAGAACGCCTTGATCTCTTTGGGATAATCGTATACAATCACCGGTTTCTTAAAAATCACCTCCGTCAGGTAACGCTCATGCTCAGACTGTATATCAACGCCCCACGATACCGGGTACTGGAATTGGTTCCCGCTCGACAAGAGCTTATCTATCGCCTCGGTATAAGTGATCCGCTCGAACGACTGCGACGCCGCGCTTTCTATGTTGCTTATTACGGTGGGGCTGACGCGCCGGTTGAAGAATTCGAGGTCGTCCTTGTTGTTATCAAGCGCGTGTTTACAGAGGCAGCGGATGAAATCCTCGGCCAGGTCCATATCATCCTTAAGCCGGAAAAAAGCGGCCTCCGGCTCAATCATCCAAAATTCGGCCAAGTGGCGCGCGGTATTGGAATTCTCCGCCCTGAATGTCGGGCCGAACGTGTATATACGCCCCATCGCCATAGCGTAGGTCTCGCCCTCAAGCTGCCCGCTTACGGTAAGATTAGCGGGCTTGCCGAAGAAATCCTTCCCATAATCAATCCCCCCGCCCTCAACCCTCGGCGGATTATCAATATCAAGCGTAGATACCCGAAACATCTCCCCCGCGCCCTCGCAGTCGCTCGCCGTGATTATGGGCGTGTGGACGTAGAAGAATCCGCGCTCCTGAAAAAAACTGTGGACGGCGTAAGACAGCGAGTTTCTCAGCCGGGCCACCGCGCCTATGGTATTTGTCCGCGGACGCAAATGCGCTATCTCCCGCAGATACTCCAAACTGTGCTTCTTCTTCTGTAAGGGATAGTCGGACGGCGCCATGCCGTATACAAATACCTCCGACGCCTGCAATTCGTACTTCTGCCCCTGCCCCGGAGAATCGACAAGCGTCCCCCTGACCCGTACGCTGCTGCCGGTGGTAACATGCGCCAGCTGCGACTCGTAGTTGCCAAGCGTGCCGGGCACAACCGCCTGAATGCCGGAGAGGCAGGAGCCGTCGTTCACCTCAAAAAACGAGAACCCCTTGCCGTCCCGCCGCGTACGGACCCAGCCATTTATCACCACCTCGGCCCCGGCGCCGGCAGACGCGAGAATGTCCGCTATTCTGTTTTGCATGATTCGCTGTCGTAATCGATTAACGTCTTAGGTTTGTACTTGCCTATCTTATTCTTATAATTAAGGAACGGCAGCCCTATAATCGAGAATATCCCCAAAACCTCGCCGCCCCGCACCTCTATCATCTTTGCCACCGCCGCGAGCGTCCCGCCGGTCGCTATCAAATCGTCTATAATCAGCCACCGCCTGCTCAGCGCCAGATCCTCCTCGTGGATCTCCAATGTCGCCGACCCGTACTCAAGGTCGTAGCTCATGGCCACGGTCTTGCCCGGCAGCTTCCCCTTCTTCCGCGCCAGCACCAACGGCACCCCCCGGCTCACGGCGAAGCACGACCCCAAGAGGAACCCGCGGCTCTCTATGGCTATCACCCCGTCCACATCCACCCCACTGTAGTGGGCCAGCATCGAGTCCACAACGAACTTAAACGCCGCCGGATTGGTGAAAATGCTCGTAATGTCGTAAAAAAGTATCCCCGGCTTGGGGAAATCGGGCACCTTTCGGACCGCATCGTCGAGATTCATGGCAAAATCCTCCTGAAAACAGGGTTATCTGTGGTACGGGTTGATTACTGCAACAGAATAAAATAATATATGGCAGGGGAAGATGTCTATCCAAACATAATTTTTTGATTTCAAACCCCGGCGCCGCATTGAGGCGGCCCGCCCACGGCCACCACGCGGCATTATTTTAAAACCTGACTTCAGGTTTGGGACAATAAAAGATAATTTCGGTGGGCAGGTAAATAATTCTGCCCCCCTGCGTTAAATAATCTATATTATATTTAGAACTTAACAGAAAAGGGGGCTTACTATGCCTATTAAAAGACGATTTGTAAATACCAGTACCGTGTTTCTAATTACGTTGGCGTTGATTTTTATCGTACCAGTACAAATATCAGCCCAAGACACATGGACTTGGACACAGCGCTACGACGGTCCAAAACACCTGAACGCCGTGGCAGCAGGGAATGGGACGTTTATTGCTGTCGGGAACGATGGAGTAATACTATCATCGCCAGACGGAATAGAGTGGACGGAGAGAAGCTCCGGGACAGAGAATGGCCTCTACTCCGTAATTTGGGGAGATGGGATGTTTGTTGCAGGAGGAGACAGCGGGACGATTGTTACTTCTATGGATGGGGAGGTGTGGACAATCAGGCATTCCGGAGAATATGGACCGATTAGGTCTATCGTTTGGGGGGATGGAAAATATTTGGCGATGGCTGATAGATTACGTGGTAGCAACAACCTCTCTTTTTTTACTACTAATGATGGTATTGTATGGATTGAACAACAACAGGATACATACTTCGTCGATTTACATGTTAATAACCTTCTTGTCTACGGGGATGGATTATTCATGACCGGATATGATGACTGTTTTTTACCAACTTCTACTGATGGTATCACTTGGGAAACAGATCCGAATAAAGCACAAGGTCCAGAGTTAGCTTATGCCACGTGCAGTTGGTGCTGGCGGCCCAATGATCCTGTATGTATGCCGATTTGTCGGGATGTACACTCAATAGCCTATGGGAACGGCATTTTTCTATTGCTGGGGGCAGGCTTGGCAAGATATGAAAAAGGTATGGATTGGAAAATTCTTGAACTTTACACCAAGTGCTATTGGGGCGGTGGGACACCGGAACGTGGCCATACAATCATTCACGACGGAACCCGCTTCGTAATGGCCGGTAAAGACGGCATATATTTCACCGACAACGGAGAGGAATTTGAGCAGATATCCACAACATCTTTGAATAGTGGTACATCTATGGTCTATAACGGTGAGGTTTACGTAACTGTACACGGAACCGAAATAGGCACATTGAGTAAAGAGGCTGTTTTTGTGACTAACCCAAAGCAACCCGCCAAATCGGCATCAGCCTTATCCATACGCCATAGTGGCAACACGCTACACCTTAACCTGCCCGACCGCGGCAAGGCCGCCATCTACTCCCTCAACGGTTCCAAAGTACGTTCGTTCGACCTCTCCGCCGGCACCCACACCCTGCGCCTGAGCAGCCTACCGCGCGGGATGTATATAGTAAGGGCTAACAGCGGAGCGTGGAACCGGTCGGCGCGGGTGTTGATAAAATAGACGGGTTCCATACAGGTACCAATAATTTAACGCAACGGAGGCTGCGGGGCGGACGGCAATAATTAGTTATGGGCTGGCGTTAGACAGCCCCACGGGCGACGTCTGCACTATACGGTGCCTCCGGGATGTGCGCCGGCAGGGGGCAGGCGGGGGCATATACAGGGTTGCGGATTAATTTTTATTTTTTTGTAACATTTTTTATTGCACACCCATCTAACCATAATGTATACTGTATATTCCCCCGGCACTGGCGCAGTTGGGGCCGGGGAGTGCGGTTTACGGTGATAACTCATTATTAATTAACAACATACCAACAAAAAAGGAGCGTCAATATGTTCGCGCTTACAAAGAAGGTCAGGTTTACGGTGCTCGTCGCGGCGGTCGCGGCGGCGTCCCTCATGAATTCCTGCGGCGGCAAGAAGGCCAGCGCGGCCCAGGTCGCATCTCAGGGCGGTTACGAGACGGTTACAACGCCGGCTACCGAGCTGGAAGACCTCAAGCGGAAGCTGGAAGCCGAGGGCATCCCCGCTGGCATCGGCATCGGCGAGTCTACCGACGAGATGGTCTCGCGCAATGTATCATCCGATGAGGCCCGCACCGAGGTTGCCAAGTCCATAGATGTGCACGTCCAGCGCCTGAGCGAGTCTTACGCCCAGAACGTAAGCGGCGAGGCCAAGAAGATTTGGGAAGAGGCAGTGCGCCAGATCACCGACCAGCACGTACGCGGCTCGAACGTCCACACGACTATCGTCCAGTTCAATAAAGAGAACGGGCGCTACAAGGTCTATTCGCTCATAGTCCTCAACCCGTCGCTCTTCAAGGCCGCCCTTCAGGATGCCATGGCCCGCGATGAGGAGTTTGAGCTGCGCGTAAAGAAGGACGAGATGATGTCCAAGCTCGACGCGAACATCAGGGAGTACGAGTCTAAGTACAAGAAGTAATATAGAGTTAACAAGACAATGGCATTTAACGTCACATAAGGGCACGGGCCTTATCCGTGCCCTTATGTTTGGCGGAATAAATCATAAGCAAAACAATATCAGGAAATCGGCTACAATGAAAAAAACTTACTTTACAGCGATAATGGTTCTGACGGCGGCCTTACTTCTGTCGCCGCTGCCCGCCCGCAGCCAGGGTCAGGGCATGCTCCCCTCGTGGATAGACGACGCGCGGCGCGCGGCGGCCTACCCGGCGGCCGAGTGGTACGTTGGCTACTCCGTAGGCTCCATAGGGCCCAACGACAAGCAGGAGGAGGTGCGCAAGCGCGTGGAGCGCGAGGCGCAGAACAAGCTGGCCGAGGGCATATCGGTCCGAATACAGGCCACGTCCACCGCGCATACGCAAAGCGCCCAAACGCGTACCGGCGCAAATGTAGGCGAGACCATAAGGAAAGACTACGGCCAGATCATACAGGCCACCACAAACGCCGAGCTCGCCAGAGTGGAGGTAATCAGCTTCCACGACCAGGCTACAAACAGGATTCACGCCCTCGCAAGGGCCAAAAAGTCCGACCTTGCCGCCTACTACGTGTCGCGCATCGAGTTCTACCTCCAGCGCGCCGAAAACGAGTTCAAGCTCGCGCAGCAGCACGCCTCCACCGACCGCAAGCGCAGCGCGCTCGAAAGGATTGAGGAGTCCAAAAGGAACATAGAGGAGAGCGGCAACCACTACGACCTGCTGGTAGCGGTAGACTTCAAGGGCGATGTAAAGCGCCTGCTCGACCAGACCGCGCAGCTGCGCAAAAGCATAGCCGCCCTCGAAACAAGTTTGGGCGAATCCGCTTCGGTATTCATCACCGGCAAGGAAACTATTGGCAACAGCGAGGTCGACATAGTAATACCCGCCCTGCAAACCATATTCTCCCAGAGCGGCTGCCGCGTGGCGGATAGCAAAGAGAGCGCACAATACGTCCTCACAATAGACGTGAGGGACCACATGACATCGCAGGACAAAAACTTCTCTTACTGCTACGCGCAGGTAAGGGCCAGCCTGCTAAACGCAAAAACCGGCAAAACCGACGCTAACCTGAACTTCACAGGCCCAAAAGCCTCGTGGACATCTATGGAGCGGGCATGCCAAAACGCGCTTAACGAGGCGTCCAGAGTACTGTGGAGAGAAATAAGCACCAAAACAGAGGTGTGCAGGTAATTATTCGAACCCTTATTTACATAATTAAGGGATTAACATGATTAAAAGTCAAGATCCGTACCGTATTGATTTTGACGTATACCGCAATAGCAAGCGCTGCGGGCGGCCGGGAACGGCCGCCCCTACAGGGTTTTGATTATGAGAGATGAATTACTCCGCCGCCTGATGGTATCAATACCGCAGCTCCTGCTAATGTCATTTATCACGTTCCTGTTCATCGACCTCGCGCCGGGCGACATTCTGGCCCAATACCGCTTCGACCCGCGCATAAGCGAAGAGACCGTAAAAGAGGTGGAGGCCAAATACCACTTCGACAAGCCCGTAATAGTCCAATACGGCTACTGGCTCGCCCGCGCCGTGCAGGGAGACCTCGGTTACTCCTTCTCGCGGCAGGCGGATGTTTCGGCGGTAATAACCGAGCGGCTCTTCAACACGTTCATACTCTCGTTCATATCCATACTCATAACGTGGCTCGTAGCTATCCCCCTGGGCATCTACGCCGCCGTCAGGCAATACTCATGGGGCGACAGGATAATGTCGGTCATCTCGTATCTGGGGATGTCGCTGCCAACGTTCTTCGTCGCGCTGCTGCTGATGTTCTTCGTATATCTGGGCAGAGACCTGCCAATAATCTCGCTGATACCCACAAGCGGCATGGTCTCGGCAAACCACGATCAACTGACCTTTTTCGGAAAGCTCACCGACAGGGCGCTGCATATGGTCATCCCCGTAACCGTACTGACGATAACCGCGCTGGCGGGCCTGCAGAGAATAAGCCGGGGGAATATGCTTGAGGAACTGCGTAAACAGTATGTAACTACGGCGCGCGCAAAGGGGCTGCCGGAAAACCGGGTAATCTACCACCACGCCCTGCGAAATGCAATCAATCCGCTGATAACACTATTCGGATTTGAGTTCGCGGCATTGCTCAGCGGCGCCGCGCTGCTGGAGATAATAATGAACTGGCCGGGGTTAGGCAGCCTTATGCTCAGTGCCGTACAAACGCAGGACACGTTCCTCGTAATGGGCAGTTTGCTGTTGGGCGGACTGATGCTGATAGCAGGCAATCTGATAGCGGACATCCTGCTCGTCATAGCGGACCCGCGGGTAAGAAGGTAGTATTAGCATGATGGGGTGTATCACTTGATAAATGCCGTGGTTTTGCATCCTTAAGGGGTGCGCCGACCGGCAGAAAATACGTCCAAAAAATTTTCAGCATCCCTCTGGGATGCGCCCATTAACGGATTGTAACAATGAAATTGTTTGTAGACAAACGCGCGCAGGAAAAGTTCTTCGGGCACCCGCTCGCCCTGCCGGGGCTTGTAATCCTCTGCGTCCTCTATTTCGTCATGGCCTTCGCCGAATTCATAGCGCCGTACCACTACGACAACTCAGACAGGAGCAAATCGTACCAGCCGCCGTCAAAGCTGCACTTTTCGCACGAGGGGAAATTTACGCTCATACCCGTAGTCTACCCCAAATCATTCGAATTCAACGAGCTCTTCGAGCGCGTATACGTTGAGGATAAATCAAAGCCGTATAAACTGACGCTATTCGCAAAGGGCGACAAGGTCAGGCTGTGGGGATTTGTGCCGATCGAGTACCACCTGTTCGGGCTGAAAGGAAACCCGCCCGACGCGAGGGTCTACCTGATGGGCGCCGATGCTGTTGGCAGAGACCTGTTCTCGCGCATTATCTACGGGTCGCGCGTGTCGCTGTCCGTAGGGTTCTTTGGGGTGATGATCACGTTCTTTCTGGGCTTTCTGATAGGCGGGGCGGCGGGGTACTTTGGCGGGAAATTGGACTGGGTGCTGATGCGGTTCGCTGAGTGTTTCATGCTGGTGCCGTCATTCTTTTTGATGCTGGCGCTGCGCAGCGCGTTCCCGATTAAGATATCGAGCGTGCAGGTCTATTTTTTGATAGTGATAATAATGAGCTTAGTGGGGTGGGCGGGATTCGCGCGCGTTATCCGCGGGATGTCGCTCTCAATCGGCCAACGTGACTACGTTACCGCGGCAAAAGCTTCAGGCGCAAGCCACTTGAGGATAATCGTCCGCCACATACTCCCGCAAACAATGTCATACGCCATAGTATCAATGACGCTCTCAATACCCGCCTACATAATAGGCGAATCGGCACTAAGCCTTATAGGTTTGGGTATACAGGACCCCCACGCCTCATGGGGCAACCTGTTAAGCGCTGCGATGAACCTGTCGCAAATCCAATTACACCCATGGATATTACTCCCCGGCGTATTCATCTTCATAACGATAATGGCATTCAATTTTGTAGGGGACGGCCTGCGGGACGCGCTGGACCCTAACCGGTGAGACCGCACAGTTCCTGAAACTTGCAATTTCGGCACAGCGCCGGCATTGGGCTTGGGGTGAATTCGGATATGTCTTTCGGGATGTTTTTATCTGCGTCTTTGCAAAAGGACTGCATCTCTTCCGTCTGCGCCTTAATCGTCTCAAAGAACCCGGTCAGCTCCTCCTCACCTTTGAACACTATTTCGAGTTCGTCGTATTCAGGGTATAAGTAGACTATTGTGGGGATTATGCGGTTCCAGGGGATCGAGAAGTTGCTGTTGGCGGCGGCGGCGTAGCCCATCAGCTGCGCGGTGTGTTTGGCGTGATCCTTCGCGCCGGTCTTCCAGTCCAATATGTAAACGTAGTCGCCCACGGGGAACAGGAAGTCCATCTTGCAGTACGCTTTCATCCCGTTGAGGCGCGTCTCGCCGTACCCCGGCGGCTCTATCATCCATCCTGTCTTGTTGGTTATCGCCTCCATGCATAACCAGCCGAAGCGCGGGCTTTTGTTGATGAAGTTGTCGAGGCAGGCGCGAACCTTTTCGGAGGCGGCCGCCGCGTCGAGCGTGTCCGTCTGCTTGTAGTATGTCTCGATGAACGTTTTTGTGGATATGTATTCGCGCAGCTTGTCGTCCGCGTATTTGAAAAATTTCTCTTCGTTGATGCTGCTGTCGGATTTTTGCAGCCGCGCCAGAAGCGCCTCCATACAGTCGTGTACGGCGGTACCTACCTCCATGGGGAGGGTGGTCAGGGCCTTGAGCTTTGATATTTTGTACTGCGGGACATCCTTTACGTATTTGGGATAATATTGATAGAAGTACTGCCGTTTGCACTTGTCAAACAGTTCGTACCTGCTGATAGACCAGCCGAGGATCGACGAGAATTCGTACTCCGGGAATTTCAGCTCAATATTCTGCATCGGCGCCCGCTTATTTCAGCCTGATCTTTCCGTCATTGCCTATAGTGAGCCCGACCTCCGGGATATCCGCTTCCGTCAGCCTTTTGAATTCCTTTATGCAAGCCCCGGTCGGGTCGGCAAACGGGCGGCGCTCACCGCTCACGCCGCTCTGTATGAAGGAGTGTATCTGGCCGTCTATGAAATTCCCGTGCCTGTCGGTCCTTATGGTTACTATTGGCGCGTAGCCGGCTGTGCCGTTTATGTTCATGCCGGTGGTGGTGGCGAAGTTCCCAAGGCTGTATACTATGAATTTCCCCTTGTAGAGGTCCATCGCCCTTACCACGTGCGGGCCGTGGCCGAAGAATATGTCCGCGCCGGCGTCTATCATCTGCCTGGCGAATTCGTACGGGTTGCCTCGGTTCTCGCCCACAAAGGTTTCGGGCTTGCGCGTAATGTTCGCGTGCTTCGCACCCTCCGCCCCCATATGCGAGCTTACTATCACGATGTCGGATTTAGCCTTTAGCTCTCTGACAAGCTGCTGCGCCCTCGGTATGTCGTGGATGCTCACAGTCCCGATGTTCGGCGCAAACCCCACCAGCCCGTAGCGTATGCCGCCTTTTTCCAAAACATAGGTCTCGTGCGTACCCACAAACCCGGCAAACCCGATCCCGGCCTCCTGCAAAACCCGCGCGGTGGTCTTGCGGCCGGCGTCGCCGAAGTCGCCTGAATGGTTATTGGCCACATTGAGCAGGTCGAAACCAGCGTCTACAAAATGTTTTACGTACCGCTCCGGCATCCTGAAGTTGTGGCACATGCTGGGGTTGGAGCACTGCTTGGGCGTCCCGCCGGAATCAAGGAACACGCCCTCAAGGTTTCCGAAAGCGACATCTACGCCGCGCAGAATATCCTTAGCGTCTTTAAATACCGAAGCCCCGTCTTCCGGCGGCAGGACGGGTGTCGCGTCGGGCCAGTTGCGCCCTACCAGTATGTCGCCTACACCGGCGAACGAGAGCGTATCCTTAGCCGCCGCAACCGCCGCGGCCAGCATCAAAACCAATGCAAATTTTTTTATGATGTTCATTTTCACACCCTCCGGTATATGCCGCCCGTCAATATGTCAATAAAGATTCCCGGCAGCGCGTGCATCCTGACCCTTATCAATCAGGACACCCGCCGTCTGCCGGCGTTAAATTTTAGCCCGCCGTATTCTCGCCGACGTTTTCGACGGCGTCATCCTCATCGTCGTCAACCTTCCTGCCCTGCCTTATGGACTGCCCGCGTATCTCCTCTATGCTCGTCATAGTCTCGCCAAGGTGCAGCAGCATAAACTCGGCGTCGGACGCCAGCGAACAGCCTGAGGCATTGCGCAAAATCCACTTGTAGTTCGCCTCGGCGAGGGAACTCTGGCCTAAAAGCTCATCGTACGTAAAGCCTACCATGAAGTGGCTGTTGCACAGGGCGTCTATATCGGTATCAAGAACCTGCGACCTGCGGTAGTAGCCTATCGCCTGATTCAGCAAAAACCTCTCAGGGCGCGGGCCGTTGCTGTACCTGTCTACAAGCATCTTGGCCATCTCCGTCATCGCCCTGCGCCCCTCGGCGGTAAAAGCAAACTCCATGGCTACCGTGCGGAACAGATTTTCGGCCTCCATAGCCGCCTTGGCGGCCTCGGTGTGCTCCATCTCCCCAGATGCCGCGGCCTCCCTGAGCGAATCGGCCTTCGCGAAGAGCTTTACGGGGTCGGAGCCGCGCTCGTCCTTGTACTCCTCCTGCAGCCAGCTGACGCCAACGCTTTTGCGAATCAGGTATATAGCGCTGTCTACCGCTACCGTTACCCTCGCCTTCAGGATGTTGTCCACCTCAGACTGCACCATCATAGAGTTCAGCTCGCCAACGCGCCCCATCTGATCAAACACTACCAGTTCCGCGAAGTCACGGGTAGCCTGATCCATCTCCGGCACTGCAAACTTCGCCTCAACCTCGCCGCGCAGGTAGGCTGCGGCGTGCTCAACGCGCAGCACCCAGCCCAGCGTCTCCTTCATCTCATGGGTATTCGTCAGGCCGCGCTTCTTCGCCTCCTCGGCGAATATCTGCCACTTGTAGAGCCACTCTATAAGGTCTTTCATGCGCATATTCCGGCGGTTTGACGGAACCCACGAGCGAATGATGTCGATATCGTCGGACTGTATGGACTTGCTCCCGTCGCCGCTGTATATCTGATCCTCGCTCTCGTAAACCGCCCCGTTCCTCTCGAAGAAGAACTGGCGCATAAAGAACTCGCCCGGATTGGAGCGCACGTGGTAGAGCCAGTAGTTGCGTATGGAGTTTTCATCGTGATCGTGGTCGTGCATATCAATACCGGCTATGAAGGCGGAGTCGGGCGGGTACTTCTCGTAAAAGACCTTGTCGGCCACCATCCTCTTTACGCGGTCGAACGGCGGGATGAAGCTGCTGTCTTTCCCATCTTCCGTCTGGGTAACGGCGCGGTACTCTTCCGGGTCTTTCTTGTAGCGCGCCTCAAGCTCGGCGTCGGAGAACCCCAAATTCTCGTTAAGCAGGTCGAAGAAGGGCGCTGACATAAAGTACAGCTCTTTCCACTTCCAGTCCAAGCTCGACTTTACGCTGTTACGCAGCGAATCGGACTTGACGTGCTGCCATATAGCCTCCACCTCGGCCATAAAGGTTTCGGGCCGGCGCTGCCCCGGAAAGTAGTACGGCAGGGGCACGGGGTAAATGCGCATTATCTTGTTGCGGAAGAGATCGAAAGACCCCTGAGCAATGGTAACCTTGCCCACCCGAACCAACGGGTCTTTGGCCTTTGCCTGCTCAGCGTTCTGGCAGGTGAGGGAGAACACAACGGCGCAGGCGCACGCCAGCGCGACGGCAACTTTACGGATCATCATCAAATAACCTCGCTATTCTATTAATAATAAGGCGCGGACATACGCCGCGCCATCATCGCATACGGTAACAATACAACTGCCGCCCGTCTTACGCCAGCGCGGCGATAGCCTCGTCCATCTCATCGTAAATGTCAAGCAGCGAGGCGGCGCCTATGATCTCTATGATCTCGTAGACATCCTCGTTCAGGTTGACGATCTTGAAACAGCCGCCCTTCTCGCGGGCCGTCTTGTTGAAATGCAGCAAGACGCCAAGGCCGGTGCTGTTTACGTAGCGCAGCTGCTTGAAGTCGGCTACGAGCTTCACAAGGCCGTCACTGAAATAGTTGAAGATCTGCTCCGTTATGAGATCTACGTTCGTGGCGTCCAAGTCTCCGACGAACCGCACTATCCTCGCGTCGGTCTTACCGGGTACCTCGTCACAGGTCAGCTGGATCTGAGTCTCCATTATCTTTCCTCTCTTAATTTTGTTACATGCACGCTTGTACCGCGCTCCGTTATTTCTACATCCAATTCGTTCGACAGCATTTTTATAAGCGCCAGGCCCCTGCCCCGCTTGTCATCGTCGCCTACATGGTTCGGCATCGCGGGCTTTATGAGCTCTTTGAGCACCGAGACCTTGTCGGGGTCGCTGCGGTTGCTCACGCTAAGCGCTATCTTCTCTTTGTTGATAGAGACGCGCATCTCGACCTCGCTGCCCGCGCCGCCCTGACCGTGCTCCACAGCGTTGTTGCAGACCTCGTCTACTATGGTCTCGATGCGGAACGCGTCTTTGGCGCTGTAGCCGTTCTGCTTGGCGAGGCGCGACGCGAACTGGCGCACAGGCGGCACGAACTTGAGGTACGACGGGAACGCGATGGTTACGGACTTGCTCTGCTTTTTGTAATCCCACCGGTAGGCGTTCATCGCGCCGCGCACGTCCTGATAAAACGAAAATATCTTGTTGGCGCCAAGAAGCGTGAGCTTGGACCGCACGCTTCCGGCAAGCCCCGCGAACACCAGATTCCCCCCGCGCTCGATGAAACGCTGGCGGTACCCCATAAACTCGCCCAGCGCTGCCGAGCACATCGCCTCCACGCCCGTCATGTCGACTATAACGTAGCTGCGCTCCTCGGCGGCGATCCTGTCGAAAAAGCTCAAAAGCATGGTGATGCCGGAGAAGTCCAAATGGCCCGACACCTTGAGCACGGCGACCTCGGCGCAGCTCTCGTCGGACGAAATCTCCATTGTCAGTTTGCTCTTATCCATCCCCATCCCCCTGATGCCGGCCCGCGCTACGGCGACGGGCTGACATCCTCGCGCTTACGTACCACGTGAATTGAAGTTAAGTTGTTTTCGTCTACGCTCAGCTCTATGGTCTCCGACAGCAGCTTTACTATCTCAAGCCCCATGCCCGACGTGTCGTAATCCTCGGCAAGCGCCCCGCCCTTGCCGCCCTTCTTGCCGGCCCGCACCGCCTCCTTGAGCCGCTCAATGTTGCTTGCCGAACCGCCCCTGTCCTTTACCACCACCTCAAAACGGTCGGAGTGCACCTCGCAGCTCACCTCGATCTCGTTTTCGGCGTCGCAGCCGCTGCCGTGGGTGATCGCGTTGTTGCAGATGGCATCCACGATTATCTCGGACCTGAACGCGAACTTGGCGCTGAACCCGGACACTAAAAGGATCTCCGATATGAACTTGCGTATGGGAGGTATGACCTCCAGATCGCTCGGGAGCTTCACCCTTATAGTATACGGAAACTTTATGTCCATGGGCTAACGGTCCCCGTGCAAAACATACGCCTCGTCGGACGAGCTTATTATCCCGCGCTTCACCATCGTCTCCACTAACCTTGAGCTGATGGACATAAGCGTGGTGAACGACGGCGAGTCGAGCCCCTTTATGACATGGTTGGCCGCCTCCTTCTCGGAGGTGCCGCGCATATTGTCGAGGATGCACTCCATGACGAACATGATCTCGCCGTACGTCAGGCTCCCCTCACGGTAAACCGAAAACTCCTGCACGGCGCTCAAAATCAGGTCGTGCAGCTTGTTAAACTCTTTTTTGTCGTCAAAAACGTTCCTGTACGAACCCAATTCAGCCATACCGTAAACACCCTCCGCTTTACGTCAATAACCTGTAAGAATGTACCGCCTACCCTCTTAAACATAATATAATGGGACGGGAAAAGCAACACCAAAACGAAAATTCTTAAAAAAAGGCGGCATCCAGATTTGAACTGGAGAATAACGGTTTTGCAGACCGCTGCCTTACCACTTGGCTATGCCGCCAAAAAAAGAGGGTTTCTTCCAAAAAAGAAACCCATATCTGCGGGGACGGGCCGCCTTCCGGTTGAGCCGGCAGACCGCCGTAGAGTCCAAATTGGAGCGAGAGACGGGGGTCGAACCCGCGACGTCTACCTTGGCAAGGTAGAGCTCTACCACTGAGCTACTCTCGCGTTGAAATAATAAGATAATATATTTGCAGGCCAATGTCAATACTTTTTTTAAAAAAATTTCATGGCCGCCCGAAACGGGGGCAATATCCCCCAAAATCCCTCCACCCCCGCCCGAAAAGGCAAGCCCCTGGGCGGCCGCAGGAGGAGGCCCCCATCCCCCCGCGAAAACGCCGCCGGAACCCTGTTTTACCGCAAAACGACCGCAGAAACGGCCCGCCGGCCCGTCCGGACATCCCTCACGTCTACAAAATAACGCCCCGCAGCGACCTGAGTGAGCGAAAAACTGCCCACGCCGCCGGCCGGGGCGAAACGGGCCAGCGTACGGCCCCGCACGTCCATCAGCCTGACCTGCAACTCCGCGGCAGGGGGCGCCTTAACGCTCAACGTCCGCCCGCGGACCGTCACCGACGGGGCAAAAATGCCATTCCCAGCCCCCTTTGCGGTGCGGTTCCATGATATTGACGAGGCGCCGTCGTCCTGCCACGCTAAGTAGGGATAGCCCTCACCCTCTTTTATCCGCCAGATATCGTTGAAGTCCCAGCCGGCAAACGTGGCTTGGCGGTACATCTCGGCGGTGGTTTTGATGATACCGTAGCGTTCGTCGCCGTCGGAGATATCCATGTTCCAGTAGCATGTGTTGTATGCCAATATATCCGGCAAAATGTCGTCGGATGAGGCGGCGGTTTTGCCCGAAAGCGGTTGCTCGGCGGTCTTCTCTTTATTAGTGTAACCTACCAGCCCGTGCTGGATGGATGCGTAACCGCTTATCGCTATGGCGGCGTAGCTTCGCTCTATAGACCTCGCCGGGCCGGTAATAGGTATTTGCGGCCACCAATAACGGGTGTAACCCACCAGCCCGCCAATAATAACATTCATGCCGTCCGTGCCCATGGATTTCCCGCTCCCAACAGGGGGGGAGAGGGGCATCTCTTCGCTTACAATTGTTCCGGTAGAGTAGCAGTTCTCGATTACGCCGGCTTCGTCATACCCGGCCAGACCGCCCATCATCACGCTGTTGTTGAAGATCCTATACAGTTTTACAGTGGAATAGCTCTGTGTGATAACGCCGGGCGTTGAGTGAATTGCAGTGCATTCACAGTAGGGGGGATGTATCCCGCTTACGATGTTGCCGCCCGCCAACCCTCCCAAATTCCGGAAGTTTACGATTGAATAGTTCTCCATCGATGCCGCCGCGCCGCTTTTAGTGATTGTGCCGCTGCGGTTTTCACCAATCAACCCGCCCGCGGATACGCCTGTGCCGATTATCTCCGTCTTTGCGTAAGACCCACTGATCACCGAATACAGGCCAATCCCCACTAACCCGCCGATTTTGGAGACGGGGACCGCACATAGTGAAATTACCGTTACCGCCGCGCTGCTGCCGGTGATATTGTCCGGCCAGGCATGCCACGAGTCCAGCCCGCCGGTTTGCCCCACCAACCCGCCAGCGCTTACGTCGTAAAATGAGGAATCGCGCATATAGGATGAGGTTGTGACGGCGACAGTTCCGCGAACATGGACATTCGTAATAGCGGAAGCCCTGCTGAACCCCGCCAGAATGCCTGCGCCGGCCCTGCGCGGCCCGCCTTCCTCCGCGACAGCGACCGTGTCGGCCTCGATGGTCAGGTTTTTTATTTCCGCGCCGTCGAGCGAGCCGAAGAGGCCGCCCGACAGAACGGACGCGTCGACATCCTCAATCATTTTATACTTCCGGTTGACGTAAAGCCCCCTTATCGTATGCCCGTTTCCGTCGAACGTGCCCCTGAACGCGCCGGCAAACAGCGTGCTGTCGTGGGGTCTGGGTGGGGTTAGAGGGGTCCCGTTAACAAGCATAGGCATTGTCCCATACCAGACGACCGACTGCCCGACAGGCGCCCACCCCATCTTATTGTCCTGCCGCCCCGCTCCTATATCAGTCTCCGTATTCAGGCAGCCGGACAGGTCAATATCGCCGGTCAGTACGTAGTTGCCGCTAAGGGGGTAGTCTGCGTGTGCGAGTTTTCCGATTTTCTGGAGGTCCGCGCATGAGGATATTTCCATAATATTCTGCGCCGCTGCCGTCATTGATACCGCCGCGATCACGGCCAGACAGCACCGCGCCAATTTGGACATACCTTTAAATATTGACATTCTAAAACCTCCATCGAATTGTGTACAAGGGATACGCGGCACCCCGCCTGCGCCCCCATTATTAATATAATCCCTTTTGAACTTCCATTACCGCAAAATAACCGCCGACGTGAACCGCTTGCCTGTCTTTATCTCCCGCATATCCACAAGGTACCGCCCCGCCGAGATTTTGGAGGCGGAGAAGTTCGCGGCGCCGCCGGTGGTGCTGAAGCGCGTTACCGTTCTTCCCTTCATGTCAATCAGGCGTACCTGTATATCATTGGCGGATGACGTTTTGATATTTATTATTTTGCCGCGGACAGTTACCGCCGGGGCGAGCTTGTTTTTGCTGACGGCGCCGGCTGTGCGGTTCCATGATATTGAGGAGGCGGGGCCGTTCTGCCACGCTAAGTATGGATAGCTCTCGCCCTCTTTTATCCGCCATATCCCCGCGAAGTCCCAGCCCTGAAACGTGCTCTGTTGGTACATCTCCTCAGTGGTCCTCCCTACGCCGCCCATTTGGCTGGCGGAGAGCTTGGTATCCCAGTAGCTCGTTGTAAAGGGATCTCCTTCGGGGGCGGCGGGTCCGGTGCTGTATGGGGGTATATATCTGTACCCCACCAGACCGCCCCAGCTTTCGCCGTATTCGATGCTATACGCCGACGGTATATATACTGCGGAATAGCTCCGCTCTATGGAGACGCCGTCCGCCGGATTGCCTGTGCGGCCAACTAACCCGCCGGCGGCAAAATTTATTACAGGGTCTGTTGGTTCATCGGGGATTGATGTGTTTAAAACGATGCCACTTCTGTCAGTCGGCGTTATATTAGGCAGCTTTATATTAGGTGTATACGCTATCAAGATACGCCCAATGGCATAACAATCGGCAATCTCACCGCCGTTAGTTCCGGCCAAACCGCCTATCGTCCAATTTTTACTGCCGTCGTTCGCTGCCCTGCCCACGTTTACCGTTGCGTAGCTTTCGGTAATCTTGCCTGTTTGCAGCCTCAAATCCATACAACCGGGGCACGACCCCCCATAATAACTTTTGTTGAAACCAACTAATCCGCCCAAAACCTCAAATTTGCTTAAAAACTCTACGAATCTCATATCCGCGCCGCTTTTGGCAATCACGCCGCCGTTATTCTCCCCCACAAGGCCGCCGGCGGTTCCGAGCTCGCCTGTCATCGTAACCGTTGAGCGCGATTCGCGTATCGTAGCGTGCTCGCTTGTACCCACGAGGCCTCCGGCTATGACTTTATCGAATGGCACCACCACATCCGTCCGAGTATTTTTTTCGGAGATAACCGTAACCGCGGAACCGCATCGGGTGATTTCGTCCCACACCGAATTCCCAATCAACCCGCCCGCGTTCAGGCGGAAATTCTCGTTGCTATTGGAGATCGGGAGATAAGCCGCGACCGTTCCGGTTACATTAACGCCTGTAACAGCGGAGAGCCGGCTGTACCCCGCCAGAATACCGGTCCCGGAGGAGTACTGGGCGTAAGTCCCGTGAACCGCGACAGTATCCGCCTCAATGGTCAGGTTGTCCACCCTCGCGCCGTCAAGCGCGCCGAAGAGGCCCGCCGACAGGATGAAGAGCACGTGAGCGGCATCCATGGGCATAACGGGATCGACCCTTTCCGTCTTGAGGCCCCTTATCGTGTACCCATTTCCGTCAAACGAACCTGTGAACGCCCCGGCGAAAAGCATCTGTTCGGGCGGCAGCGGGTCGCAGTTTTGCGCGCCGCAATCATTTGTGCGATAACTGACAGCAGACCTCCCTACAGGCTCCCACTCCGCCGAACACTCCGTCAGGTCGATGTCGTTGTCCAGCCTGTAGCGCCCGTGGAGGGGATAGTTTGCGGCCCTCCCGATTTTCTGCAGGTCGCCGCAGGAGGATATTTGGATGAATTCCGGCGGCGCCACCACCGCGCCGCAGTTGCGCGTAAGCCCGCTCGGATCGCCGTCACAGGCCTCCGCCTGACCGGATACAGACATAACGGCAAAAGCACCAACGGCCAAACAGTACCGCGCTAACTTGGACATACTTTTAAATCCTGACATTCACTGCTCCTTTCAAGGTGTATACAAGGGTACGCGGCGCCCGCCTGCGCCCCCATTATTAATATAATCCCTGAGGAATAGGATTTTGTTACTGCGAAATGTAAATTTTTTGGGGAAATAGGAAAATCAGCGCAAAAAGGGGGAATGACTACGCTAATACCCCCAAATATCCTTCCGCATCACAGCAAAACAACCGTCAATATGATACGCTTGCTGGTCTCTATGTCCCGCCAATATCAATAAGATACCGCCATCGGCGTTAAGCCGGCGGTTTTGTATACCACGCGCCCTTTGTTGACCCGTGTTTTACGAGGCAGCCACCGTCGACAAGCTTTTTCATGTGTTTTTTCATTGAGTTCCTGTTTATTTGCGTCAGGTTATGAATTTCCGCAAACGTCAGCCTTTGGTGTGCGTTGAATAGATCCATAATCTTGGCGGATATGGCCGGCAATGAGAGTGTAGATTCGTCCATTATCCCCGCGACCTTGTTTTGCAGACGAATTTTCTGTTTTTGTAAAGCTCGCAGGAAGAACATAATCCATGTTTCATAATCGTGGCGCTCTTTTTTCATAGAGGTCTGGGTTTGCCGCAGCGCACGGTAGTAGCCCTCCTTGTTGTCCTCTATTATGGATTCCATAGAGCTGTAGGGTACGTAGGAATATCCCGCTTTCAGCAGCAGGAGCGCAGTCAAAATTCTCGACAGGCGGCCGTTTCCATCCTGAAATGGGTGAATTGCCAAAAACGCTGCAACGAAGAGCGCTATGACGAGCAGCGGATGGTAATACCTGTCGTTCAGATTGGCTCTTGTCCATTCAACGAGCTCCGCCATCAGCCGCGGGGTGTCGAAAGGCGCGGCGGTTTCGAAGATGATCCCGATCTCGTTTCCGTCGTGGTCTAACGCCGCAACGGAGTTAGGCAGCTTTTTATAATCCCCGCGATGCCTTTCGTCCTTCTCGGAGAACATGAGCAGGTTTTTATGAAACTGTTTTATGTAGTTCTCGTTAAGGGGTATATGCTCAAAATTTTCGAAAACGGTCTCCATCAGTTTAGCGTAGCCCGCGACCTCCTGTTCATCGCGCGTTTTGAAAGACGTGCGGTCTAACATTGAGAGCAGGCCCTCCACCTCCCTGTCGGTCAGCTTGTTACCCTCAATGCGGTTTGAAGAGGCAATGCTCTCGATGGACGCGACCCTTTTAAGCGACCTGAGCCACTGGGGCGACAATCCGCGTATGTGGCGCCAATGCACTTTAAACTCGTCAATCTCAGTGATTATCATCTGCATTTCCGGCGTGATAATCAAGAATTTTGTGTCTATCACTGAAAATCTCCTCACGATTTCTGCCATAACAGGGGCTGATTGTACCCAAAAAACACCTGATTACACCTAAATATACCTAAAAAATATCTAAAAAGCAAGGAAAAGTTTGTTTTTAGCATAGAAACTCTGTTACAGCAGTACCTTCTTTAGGATCATACTCAAAAACCATATCATTATCCCAATCACCTATAACAGTTCCTTCAGGTAATATATATCGACCCTTCCAATACTGTTTATTCAGCATTTCGTGGATTGGCTGCTCAACCCGCAGACTCATGATTCGCCTCTTGAATCTAAGTATACGACAAATCCAATGTTCCTTTTTTCCACTCTTCAAGAGTAATTTCGGCGGAAAACGCAACCAGGCTCTTTGGAGTTTTTCCAATATCAGCTAATGTTGCCTCCGCCTCTTCCGTCGAAACTTTAAGGCTGTGTGTTGCTGCCCAAGCTCGGACGCCAAGATCAGGCGAGGATAGCATTTCCTTGAACAGCGGATGGACTAAACCCCCTTGCTCCTCAATTTGCAGATAAAGTTTTATCACTTTATCGTAAGCCCTGTTTGTTTTCTTGTAATCACACACTTCCATTGCTTGTCCATGTTCGCTGGCATATTTTGCGTATTCCGCTACCAGCTCTTCAATACTTTTACAGCATTTGGTCTTTTTTTGACTAATTTTCATAAATCTACTCCGATATCTTTTAAAGTTTTAATACCATAATTATATTGTTTTTCTAACGACTGACCATTGAGGCGGTTCAGCATTTTTGACAGATTTTCCGGCGCGTTTAAGGCGCATCCCGTCTTTTGATAAATATAAGATACCTACACGATTGGCGGTTCCAGAATCTTGGTGCACAGATATTTCACCAATTACGTATCTTATATTCTGGCGGCAGTATCGGTCTCTTCCTTAGTCCCAAAAAGTAGTAATTACTTGAATCATTACAATAATCAAGATACCAGTTTAAAGATTTAAAAGTTGTACTGCAATCGGAATCAAATTCTTTTTTGAGCAATTTTTGCAAGGTCTCAGGAAAATCGTCTATTCGCACCGCCGGCATTATTTTTTCACACATTGGCGGTACAGAAATTTCAGGCATCTCAAATTCTGGTTGTATTTCACACATCTTTTTGACCTCTAAAACTTTGGAATCCACGTGTGCGAAGTCAACAAAATATCCGCAACCAACGAAAGGGTGGCATACATAATCCATTTCAATTAGCAGATCTTCGCTATAAGCTCTGCATTCTTCAATAAATGGTACATAGGTTATTTCTACCATTCCAACGAATAGCTTATTCGGATTGCCTCCTCCGACATACGCATAATTTCCATCTGATTTGGCTACCAACACATCTAATCTCCATTTATTTTTTTTCTTCTTCTCAGACAAATTACTGCAAATCCAAACCGGAACAAAAGCTATATCTATTTTGTTTTTCTTTATTTCTAATGTACGCCATTTTCTCGCACACACTTCATAACAAAAACGAGCAAGAATATTAAGAAATAAAGGGGCGGAACAATTATATTTGCCCGGGTTTAATGGATCATAAACTTTGCTTTTTGGCCATATCTTATAAAGCCATTTTTGAGCGTTCTTTAAAACATCATCCATTTCTTGCCTCCCTTATTTTTTATGCATAACATTTGCCGCCCAGTCCGCGCCCATATAATGGTACATCACCCCTCAACCGTCTCGTACTTCCACTCCCCGATATTGCGCTTCTCGCTGTCGAAATCAACCCCCACCTTAAACAGTTTCTTCCCGCTGCCCGTCCACGGTAACAAGTAATCTTTGGAATTAATCTGCGCCAGCGCTTCGTCCGCCGATTTGTCTAATTTGAACTCGAAGCAGTACACGAAATTGCTCGTCTCCACAAGCGTATCTATCCGCCCATCCGCAATTCGTACTTCGGCGCGGCAGTCAAGGCCGAGGATTTTGAATATCAGGAACACTACCGTCTGATAGTAGTTCTCCGTTTCCTTGATGATGTCGTACGGGACTCCGGCCAGAAATTGGCGCAGGGCGTTTATCGCGTCTTCGATATTGCCCTCATCGAGCGCATCCGGCAACTTGGAAAACAGTGCTTGAGACCTGTCTTCCGGGACTTGCAGGTACTGTTCCATGAGGGAGTTCGCAAAGGAGTAACTCACCTCCAAGTTCGGGTAGTCGAGAGTGTACTCGTTGCGCTTTTCGTTGTAGTCGGATATTGTGAGGTAGCCGCACTGGTACAGCATGGGCGCGGCCCTCATGTTGTGGGTATCATACCTGCGGAAATCCTCATGCCTGACCCGCATGTCATCCATTTTTACGATGTCTATTTTCTGCTTTTTGATAAGGTTTATCAAAAACGTCGGAGTGCCGGTTTCGTACCAGTAAGAGAGAAACTCCCCGTTTTCGCCAAAGTGCTGGAGCAATCCAAATGGGTTGTAGACCGTGAGCGGCTTTTTGGAGAACCGGTAACCGTTGTAAAAGCGGCGCAAATTCTCCAAATATGTCTCCCTGTCCCTGCCGGTTTCTTTCAAAACCGCCGCTATCTCCGGCTCGAAATCCCGCTCTACCTCCTCCTGCGTCAGACCGCAAATATCAGCGTAGGACGAGTTAAGTGTCAGGTCGGTCAACTGGTTCAGGTCCGAAAACACGCTCACGCGGGAGAACTTGGTTACGCCGGTTATGAACACAAACCGCAGGAACTCATCGGAAGACTTGAGTACTCCGTAAAATCCTTTAAGCTCATTTTTTATCTGCTCATGGATTTCCGGCAGGTCTATCGTCGCAAGCAGCGGCTTATCGTATTCATCAATGATTACAACTACCCGTTCGCCGGATTTTTCACACGCTTTCTGTATGATATGCTTAAACTGGCTGCTGAAGGTGACTAAGTCTGTCTGCTCCAAAAGCTCGATCCCGTGCCGTCCCGCCTCTTCACGCAGTTCCGAGTACAGCGCCGCGTGGAGCGCGGTCACCCCGTTCGAATAGACCTCGGCGTTCAGGTCGAGCCGGATCACCGGATGCTTCTTCCACTCCCAGTCCAAAGTGTTGATGGCAAGGGCCGGCTTGCCGGCTATCTCACCAAAAAGCTCCCGCCGGCACTCAAAAATGGCCCCCATGGTCGAACAAAGCAGCGATTTCCCGAATCGGCGGGGGCGGGATAGGAAAAATGCCTTGCCGGAACCGGTTATCAGACGGTGGATCACGGGGGTCTTGTCCACATAACAAAACCCCCGCTCGCGGATGTCCGTGAAATCCTGTATACCTATGGGTAGTAAACGTGCCATACCCATAAATTACAACACGGCAGGGGGAAAAATCAAATAATTCGAGCAAAAATACGGAACTACCTTAATACGACAAAGTAAATCGTCCTTTTTTCCACTCTTCAAGAGTAATTTCGGCGAAAAACGCAACTAAGTTCTTTGGAGTTTTTCCAATATCAGCTAATGTTGCCTCCGCCACTTTTGACGTTTGTTTCGTCAAGGTCCCGCGGGGCCATGCGCCGGCCCATTAAGCCGCTTCCAAGTGCCGGATTCCCTATTATTAAATGTTTATTTAGCCATTAAGTGTTTGTGAATTTTTTTAGGAATTTTTTGTAAATTATTATATATTTCTGAGAATACATTTTCTCCTCTACTGCCTTCCTGTACGGCAATAGCCATATTATAAGCTACCAAAGAAACATTATAGTCGTACGTCAGGAAGTCTCGAATAACAACCTCGCCAAAATTGATATTACGCTTATCGTCCAAATGTTGAATCCAATATGCCCCTTGATGATTATTAATAATAAACTCACCAAGATATACGCCTATATCAAACCCACGTGATAATAATCCTGTAAAATCATCTTTTTGTTTCATTTCGCCGACTTCTTTTACCAACCATTCACCAAGATATTGTAAACTGTCAACGGTGAACATTATTTTAGAGTTCAAACAAGACGCATTTATCAAAATATCAAGCCTTTCCTGTTTAACTTGAAAGAACCATTCCTTGTATTCTTTAAGTTCTTTTTTTGTCATAGCAGCAAAATTAGTTCTAATTGGCGGATCAACTAATATGTACATACAGCCGCTCTCCTGTACTTTTAATGTTTTTACGTTCTATCTCCAAAAGGCAAACTTTACTCATATAAAAATACCCATTTTGTTAAGTTTTTTTTGCGCACATCTTGTAAATCGAGTTGGATGTAACTTTTCAACCGCATAAGTAAGTGCGGCTTTACGATTTTTTAACACAAAGTTTAGGCAAAAGCAACCTTCTCTCCCCCCTTTTCGTGGAAAAGAAAACACAAAGCCTGCTGGTGAGAAAGAATAATACTCTACTTTTCGAATACTATACCATGGAACACTATAGCTATACTTTAAAATAGTAAATGAAAAGAAACAAATTTTTTCTTCTAGCGTTATACCTCTATTATCAAATACGTATTTAATAGTACATATAGAACCTACCACCAAAACGGTTATTGCCAATGTTATTACAAGTATAAGGGGAAACCATATACCCATACTGCCAATTTGATGTGGGTTATTGACCCAAATATTACTGACATAATCAGGTGCTATATTTGTATAGTCAAAGAAAATTATAATCCAACTGGGGCTTCCTGCCAGACAGGCAAAAGTAAGCATTATTGGTAATATCAAATTAATCTTCGTTTGTATCATCTTTTTGTCTCTTTGAGGCGGCTCAGCATTTTTGACAGGTTTCCCGGCGCGTTTAAGGCGCATCCAGCCTTTTGATAAAGATAATATATTGTAAATAGCTATGTCAAGACATTTTTTTGTTTTTCCATAGCCCCCGCCAAACTCCAACAGGCAAAATTACGGACAGATAATCGGGTGGGGCAGGATCAGGGAAGACGGGGTGGGGACAGAAGGGATTTGGGCGATGTGCATACAAATAAATAAAAAATATTTTTCCGCGCTCTTGATTTTCCGCATTTTTGAATACTACAATAATACAGCTAAAGATATGTCCCAATTCTGCCGATAATCATAATGGGATATTATATTCATGCTTAACGGGTCTAAAGATGCAAGGGCGAAACTCTAAAGAGGAGGGGTTATGCGTATCGGGGAAATTAATCAGGATAACTACAAGCAATTCTTACAGATGCTTGGCGTTAAAAGTAGCGCAACTTTGGATGCCCTGATGGGAAAGGGTGTAGTCGGCAATTCAGGACAAGCTAGCAATAATTTTGGCCATAATTACGAAGAAGGTATGGTCATTATGGAGGGTGAAGATGCTAGCAAATATAATAAAATAGTACCTGTTTCCGAGAAAATAAAAGACAAAATTATCGCAACCGTGAGACGTCAATTTTTAGACAACGGCAACGGGATGACAAAAACGGGTACTGATTCTGCCGAGCTTGCCGCTATAATGAAAGATTACCGCAAGAATATTCCGCCAAACGAACGTTTATCTGTTTCTTGGACGCTCTGTCAAATTCAACTTAGCGAAGCACAGCGTTTGGTTAACTATGTCAAGGAAAAGGTTCCTGGGTGGACAAATGGCCAGCAATTTGACAGAAGTATTTTGACAGATACTAATTTCGGTACAGTTAGTAAGGATGGGGTTGATGTGAAAGCTTAGGGAGCAAAAACTTCAGAATTGAAGCTCTCCCCCACCACCCACACGCAGCTATTCCCCCGCGCTACGCAATATTCTTGTTGTCACTTATTATGGCAAAAAAACAAGGGCCCGCGTGATAGCCAACTTGGGGGACGGTCATATGGGATAGTACCGCCTTGCTAATCTTCGAGGTAGAGAAACCCAAGGGAGCGGTTTTACATAAACTATTATATTGGAACTATCCGAAAAGTTGGATAAGCCTCACCATTTTCTATCTGCCAGATTCCGTCAAAATTCCAGTTTTCATACGTGTTATAATTTTTCATTTCTGATGTATTTTTTCCCGTTCCGCCATCCGATGTGATTAGTTTGGATGCGGTAACATCCCAGTAACAATTAGTAACGGTTCCTGAAATATGACCATCCCAATTTCTGTTGTTTCCCACAAATCCACCCGTATATTCTTTTCCCTTCACAGAGCCAACCGAGTAACAATTAACAATAGTACTTTTCAAGTTCTCCCCTGCCAGACCGCCTACATACTTTTTCCCTTTCACGCCTCCTGTTGCGTAACAGTCGGTAATTGTTCCGTCAATATTTACTCCAACCAAACCGCCAACATTGGCAATACTACCAATAGCCTCTCCTGTTGCATAACATTTGGTGATTGTACCATTGCCGTTAAATGCGACTAACCCACCAACACTTGCAGTGCCCTTCACCTTTCCAATGGCGCAGCATGTATCAATAGTACCCTTGTTAAGACCAGTCAGTCCGCCAACACTCTCTTTGCCGTTTACGTTTACAGCGGAACTGCATTTGGCAATTGTACCCTCAATGTTAGAACCTGCCAAACCTCCCACACACAACACCCCATTTACTTTTCCGGCCGCGTTGCATCCGATAATTACGCACATATTGTTAAAACCCACCAAGCCGCCTACTCTGTTTCGGCCGGATAAATGCCCGGCAACACGGATATTGATTATCCGTGCCCCGTTCGCGATATAGCCGAACAGGCCGACACAATCACTTTGGGGTCTGGTGATATAAAGTCCGTTTACAGTAAAATTCTTGCCATCGAATACGCCTGTAAACGGTGTTTCCAAAACAGTTTTGCCGCTGTCATCAAGAACGCAATTCCCGACAGGCTCGAAACCCTGCCCGCCGTTCATTTTGCGGCTGGCCGATGCATCGATGTCGCAGGTTAATTCATAACTGCCATCTAATGGATAGCCGGATTCTCTGCCGATTTTACATAAATCTTCAAATGACGATATCATTATAGTCTTCATAGCTGCACCGTTTTTTGCCAATGACGGTTGTAATTCATTCGATTTAATTTTTTCCGGGGTTTTTATTTTAGCCTCTTCAAGCGCCTTTAATTTATCTCTTTCACGCGCCTCGGCTATGGCTTTCTCACGTATCTCCAAACACGCTTTTTTGAGATCGCTGATACGCTTAACTTTTTCACGCGTATTAACGCATATTTCTCTCAGGGCATTAATCTGCGGCTGCGGAATCTTTTTTCCTGTCATTGTATCAATAGCGCGAAAAAACATCTCAAATATCAGTTGCGCTTTGCCCAAATAATCGCTTTTTGAAAAAGCGTCATAATCTATTTTCAGGGTGTAGTCCAATGTTTTTTGCTTACGGTTAAACCTGTGGTTTTCGCCATACCCGGAATTGTCATCCGGCAATAAAATAGTCATTAGAGACCATTTATCAACGCCGTCCATTTGAAAGCTTGCCAGCGCCAAATCTTCATTTATCATCTTGACAATTAGATTGCCTATTAGCGAATGGTCGTCCGATGCTTCCTGCCACGCTATGCTTGTTAATGATAACTCCATAATATTAGTTCCTTATCTTTTCCTATTTTCCATTGATTAAAAATGTATTTTAATAATGAACGGTACCAATCATTATAAACTCTAATGAAGAAGATTCTATTACATTGCTTATAATTGAATCATCAATTCCATGTATATTATATTGTCCATATGAGTTCCTTTTACGAAATAGCAACCGGTTTTTCTTCCCGTCAAAATTCGAACAACATTTTGCAATAAACCCATCATCGTTTTGAGTTAGCATTTCAACAATAAGTGTATTATCTCCTTCAGAGGAAGTAAAATTCCATGGTTCAGCTATGGTAACTGTCATTTTTTTATTAAACATAATAATCCTGCTTTCTCATTCTTTGATAATTTATTTGGTGCAGATATTTCACCAATTACGTATCTTATATTCTGGCGGCAGTATCGGCCGCTTTCTTAGGCCCCAAAAATAGTAGTTACTGGAATTACTGCAATAATCAAGATGCCAGTTTAAGGATTTAAAAGCTGTGCTGCAGTCGGAATCAAATTCTTTTTTGAGCAATTTTTGCAAGGTCTCAGGGAGATCGTCTATTCGCACCGCAGGCATTATTTTTTCACACATTGGCGGTACATAAATTTCAGGCATTTCAAATTCGGGCTCTACTTCGCACATCTTTTTGACCTCCAAAACTTTGGAATCCACGTATGCGAAGTCAACAAAATATCCGCAATCAGCGAAAGGGTAGCATACATAATACATGTCTATTAGCAAATCTTCGCTATAAGCTCTGCATTCTTCAATATATGGTACATAGGCTATTTCTACTGTTCCAACGAATAACTTATTCGGATTGCCTCCTCCAACATACGCATAATTTCCATCTGATTGCGCGAGCAATAGATTTAATTTCCATTTATTTTTTTTATTCTTCTTAGACAAATTACTGCAAACCCAGACCGGAACAAAAGCTACGTCTACTTTTAATATTGTTATTTTTAATGTACGCCATTTTCTCGCACACATTTCATAACAAAAACGAGCTGGAATGTTAAAAAGAGATGGAACACGGCAATTCAGTTTACTCGGGTATAATGGATCATAACCACTGAGTTCCGTTCTTAACGGATTATAAGCTCTGTATTTTGGCCATTGTTTACAAATCCATTGCTTAGCGTTCACCAGAACCTCATCGTCCATGGTTATTTCAAAGATTATGTCGTCGAAATTGTCGTCCATGTGGCCATCGTTGCACCTATACCGTCTGGTGTTACCATCTACCTCAAGTATCATTGCCGCATTACAAATCCAATAATCCAAACACGGTGTAGTATGGTGGCCAGTCTGTTCCCAAGCGTTATAAACATTTAATTGCAACTCCTTTGAAGTTCCCTCAAAATGAAGGACATCATCGTTGAAATCATCTGCATATATAACAAACCTTTTTTCCTTTTGAGTACCGATAGTCAAGTTACCCCCCTTTCCTGGATTTAAACATACGGCCTGTTTCCATTCCGAATTGGTTGATATAATTTTTAACGTCCCTGAAAACTTTTTTTGTACAGGGATTCGGTCTAACGCAATAAGCTCCATACCATTATACTTAATAGGTCCTCCATTAGACTTAACAAAATCTTCGTCAAAACGTGGCATTATTGCTCCCCTGTTCTTTTAAATTATTGATTCCACTCCCCGCAGGCCTCCAAATGACAACGGAGACACGGGGGGCAGCTAAACATTATCAACTCGTATATACCTTCGAAAAATAGCATCCAACTATTTTATTTTTTTGCACGGTCCTATAAAAATCTTCTGAAACAAAAAGCGCAAATTTGGACTCTTTGAGCCTGAAAATGTGATGCCCGGCAGCTTTTTCTTCTTTAATAGCATATTTTATTACAGACAACTCTTTTTCTTCGCCATCACCAGAATAATAATGGTCAGCATTTTTTAAATCCAGCGCATCGAGAAATCGCAGTACATTTACAACAAAATATTTATCTATTTCTAAACCGGTATCATTATTAACAACCTTAATGGGTAATAACTGAACATCATTGGTAATAAGGTCTCCAAGCAGATTGATTGCTTTTTCAGAAAATATATCCCAACCATACACATTACCTAAATATTCTGTTATAATATGCCCTTCCTTTGGGCTGTATTCAAACAGCATATCATCTTCCCAGTTGTTTATGAGAACACCGTCATATAATATATACGGGTCCTCCACTCTAACACGAGGCCTGACTATAATATCATTTTGGCGCTTTCTGCCGCCATCTGTCATCATCCAATAATATTGCATTTTACTCATGTTTTACACACCATATAAATATGATGCACAATACGTTTTTAATCATTGTCTGCTCCTTTACCTGTTTAAATCTTCCAATATTGGTCCTCCATTAGACTTATCAAAATCTTGTGCAAAACTTGGCATTATTAGCCTCCCCCAATTCAGGTTGTCATTATATCAACGGATCTTTCTCGGCGGTATAACCTTCTTCTAGACACTCAATTATTAATCCCTCACCCCATATACCTCGAACAGGCATTTTTCGTTGCTCATCATTTATTTTACCAACTCGCCACTCGTTTTCGCCGTCCCAAAAATACCAGCAGGCAACCACGGTTGAACCCGGATCCCAGTTTATGCCGGCTCTAAACACAGGAAAATCTTTCAATTGAGGCGGTATTTCCATTTTACCAATTTCTCTCCACGTTTTTCGCCTGAGAAGCGTTCGTAATCTGCAAAAACAACAAAATTGCGGTGCCGTATCCTTTAGTTCCAACAGTTGCGTTCTTATGGGATAAAGATGCACCAGAGGGCCATATTCCTCATTTTCATGAGTACATAATGCATATGCAACTCCTTTCGATGTTTCAAACTCTGCAATCAAACCAATAACATTTTTTCTACCCATAATATTCTCCCTATCATCACCCCTCAACCGTCTCGTACTTCCACTCCCCGATGTTGCGCTTCTCGCTGTCGAAATCAACGCCGACCTTAAACAGTTTCTTCCCGCTGCCCGTCCACGGCAGAAGGTAATCTTTGGAATTAATCTGCGCCAACGCTTCGTCTGCCGATTTGTCTAACTTAAACTCAAAGCAGTACACAAAATTACTCGTCTCCACAAGCGTATCTATCCGCCCATCCGCAATCCGCACTTCCGACCGGCATTTAAGGCCGAATATCGTGAATATCAGGTGTACCGCCGTTTGGTAGTAGTTTTCGGTCTCTTTGATTATGTCGTACGGTACCGACGCGAGGAGCTGGCGCAGGGCGTCTATCGCGCCGCCGATATCGCCGTCCAAGAGAGAGTCCGGCAGTTTGTTGAACAGCGCGTTTGCGCTCTCTTTCGAGACCATCAGGTATTGCCCTATCAGCGACTTCGAGAATGACGAGCGGACTTCCAGATTAGGGTAGTCCAGCACGAACTTTTCCCGCTTTTGGTCATAGTCGGATATGGTGAGGTACCCGCTTTGGTACAGTACCGTAACCGCGTCCATGCTCTCTATGTCAAATTTGTAGAAGTTCTCGTACCCTATCCGCAGATTATTCAGATTGAGGATGTTTATCTTCTGCTTTTTGATAAGTTTTATCAAAAATGACGGCGAGCCGGTCTCGTACCAGTAGGGACGGAACTCCCCCTCATCATCAAAATGCTGGAGCAATCCGAATGGGTTATAGACGGTAAGCGGACTTTTTGAAAACCGGTAGCCGTTATAAAAACGGCGCAGTTCTTCCAAGTATACCCCCCGGCTCTTCCCGGCGTTACCCAAAGCCGCCTCTATTTCCGGCTCGAAGTTTTGCTCGACCTCTTCCTGCGTCCAGCCGCAAATATCGGCATAGCGCGGGTTCAGGCTCAAATCTTTCAGATGGTTCAAGTCGGAAAATATACTAACATGGGCAAACTTCGTCACTCCGGTTATAAATACAAACCGCAGGTACTTGTCGTAGGACTTGAGAACTCCGTAGAAACCCTTGAGCTCAAGCCGGATCTTCTCATGGATCTCCGGTTGATCCATCGTCTCAAGGAGTGGTTTGTCGTATTCATCTATAATAACCACTGTTCTTTCACCGAATTTGTTACAAGACCGCTCTATCAGGCTTGCAAACCGGTTAACGCAATCCCCGCCGTCCAAGTTTACCCCAAGACTGCTGGCTTCCCTGTCCATCTCCCGCGAGAGGGACGAATGCAGCGCCTCCACCCCGTTCGAGTAGACCCCGGCGTTCAAGTCTAACCGTACCACCGGATGCCGCTTCCACCCCCAGTCTAAAGAATCGATGGCAAGCCCCGGCTGCCCGGCTACCTCCCCAAAAAGCTCCCGCCGGCCCTCAAAAAGGGCCTCCAGCGTCGAACAAAGCAGCGATTTCCCGAAACGGCGGGGGCGGGAGAGGAAATATGCCCCCTCCGTACCGCTCACCAATCGGTGAATTACGGGGGTCTTGTCCACGTAAACGTGGCCGCCGCTGCGCAGCTTGTCGAAATCCTGAATGCCTATGGGTAGTAATCGTGCCATACCCTTAAACTACAATACGGCGGGGGGAAAAATCAAATAATTCGAGCCAAAATACGGAATGCCGGGCCGGCTTGGCGGCACTATTCGACCGGTACAATGCCCGCAGGGAGCATCAGGCGTTGGGGTACCGCACCCTGCTGGTAGTCTGTCGGGGGGCTGCCGGCCGGCGGCGGCTTAAAATCGGATCACCCGGCAGGGGGCCTTGGGGAAACAAACGTCAAAAAAAGAACCAAATGTCTTGACATAACTGTCTACAATAGATTATCTTTAATAGAAAGCGGGATGCACCTTAAACGCATCGGAAAATCTGTCAAAAATACTGAACCACCTCAAGGCATGGGTTATAATGGACATAACTAAAAACTTTATAACAAGGAGCCGTAAATGGTTGAAGCCAAAATTAACAAATCGTATTTCAATCGCATTTTCGTATTTTGCAATACCGCCGGTATTTTATTGTTTGCGTTTTCGCTTTTTTTAACAAT
>Ga0209755_10000482_pt1 | contig 72969 bp, 66 predicted proteins | sample TergutCo191P1_FD_187301 | JGI IMG/M metagenome (GOLD analysis project Ga0209755, IMG submission 187301) | Cornitermes sp. P1 segment gut microbial communities from Petit-Saut dam, French Guiana - Co191P1 (SPAdes) (version 2) | ecosystem: Host-associated > Arthropoda: Insects > Digestive system...
CCTATCGCCCATCCACCTGTAGATTGTAATACTTCACCGGTTTCCCTCCCCGAGAGACGTCTTCCATGTGCAAGAAAAAAATTTTTTATTTCACTGTGTGTAAATTGCAGATGCTCAGCCCCAACCAGAGCAAGCTCGCCTTTTGCAACTACTTCCGAAAAGCAATCGGGAGGCGCAATGCGGCTCAGCAGTAAAATTGTGATGTTACTGGACATTCGCCTAAATAAACTCAGGAGTAAATTTAAGACACCAACATTCTCTATTACATGAAGGTCGTCAAAAACAAGAATTTGTTCCTCTTGTTTTTCATTAAGTAATTCCAATGCGTGAATCACAAACTCAACAGGCGCTGTTTCAAAAACAGGATGTTCCAAAACAGCCCCAAGCGCAGTATTGTCAGGTTCCAGCTCAGTAAGCGCTGAAATAAATCTTTTGCAAAAACCGGAAAGCTTGTCATCAAATTTATCCAAACTGACGATAGCCCTCTTTGCGTTTTTGAGCGCTTCCCTGTGCAGCAGCCATAGATATGAAGTCACCGTTTTCCCAAATCCCGCCGGTGCGTGGATATAAACAATCCGCTTTTCAATATTTGACAAGTTATCCAGTAGCTCCATAAGCGCTGCTCTCGGTGCATGAAATTCGGATATTTTATGCTCAGCATACTGATTCATAAACATTTCTCCAAAATGTTTGCATACTCGACAGTTTCACGCAAATAGAAGCTACCATCGTATACCTTTAGTTTAAGTTCATGCAAAACTTTATCCTAAATATACTAGAAATCGCAGATAAATACAATATAAATTTTCTGAAAGTACCTACCTTGGGTACTTTTATTAAATTTTTCAGTTAAATATACTACTGTGTGGCGATAAAATATGTATATGCCTAAAATGGACGTGTGGAGGCTACCTATGGAAAAAGAGAGTAAGTTATTTATATGAAAGAACTTATTACTGAAGCGAAAACCGAAAATTTAGATACCGTACTGGAGTTTGTGAACAGTGAACTCGATGCTGCCGAGCTCAACATGAAATTGCAAACACATATTCTCGTAGCCGTAGAAGAAATTTTTGTAAATATAGCCCAATATGCATACAACCCGGAAGTTGGCGAAACCATTATACGCCTCGCTGTCGGGGATGAGATAGTTATTGAGTTTGAAGACAGTGGTAAGCCATACAATCCGCTGGAAAAGGAAGACCCCGATACGACACTTGCCGCTTTTGAGCGGAAAATTGGCGGTCTGGGGGTCTTTATGGTCAAGCAAATTATGGATGCGGCAGAGTACAGAAACGCAGGTGGGAAAAACATTTTGACGATAAAAAAGAATCAATTTTAAAGGAGGGCATAAAATGACTATCGAAAAAAAGAAAGAATGCGGAAGGCTTGTTATATCTCTCAACGGTAGGCTCGACACAACAACCGCACCACAGTTGCAAGAGGAGTTGATACCCGAATTTGATGTGGCTAAAAGCATCTTGCTTGACTTTGCAGAGCTTGTTTACGTTTCCTCAGCCGGACTCAGGGTGCTGCTGCTTGGAGAAAAAACGGCAACGGCAAAATATGCAGACCAATCGCTCACGGGCGTGTCTGACGAAATAATGGAAATCTTTGAAATGACCGGCTTTGCAGATATTCTTCGCTTCGAGTAGCGACGGAAATAAGTATACTATGAGGTTTTTAGAGCTGCCCCAAATGAGTTTAACCTTGTAGTACCCGCACATATTTAAGCCAGATGCGTAAAATCTCACTCTTGCTTATGTAGATTTCGGCTGAAAGTCTTTTGGCGTATGTTTTAACATGTGTACGTTCTTCAGAGCTTAGCTTATGAGTGCTGAATCTTGCTTTTAGTGCCAGTTCCTCTATATCTGACGGGGGTATGACTTCGCTTCGGGCTATTCTTTCAATGTACCGCCACATGGATATGACTGCTGCGTTTGAGTCAGGTTGCTCGAAACTTTTTTTGCGGTATTTAAGCACCAACTGTCTACGCCCCCACAATGCTACAAGCATGAGAACAAAAAGAAGCATTACTACCAACAGATTGAAACTCCAAGGAGACAGTCCGATAGCCGCGGCAGCGGCAGCGGCTCCGGTAACTTGTGATGCTCCGCTCCCCCCGTTTGAATAAGCTCCATTGACTGTAAACATACCATTATCCATAGGGAAATTGCCATTTATCATCATATATTCATCAAAATCCGGCATACCTATATGAGATGGAGTATCTATTAAGTCTCCATCGCCGCCCGGAGTGTGGGGTGATGCGCCGGGGATTATCGCCCCGACACCTCCCGGTGTAACTTCGAGATACAGCCAGCCGACATCATCGTAAAACACCTCTACCCACGCATGTGCATTTTGGTCTGTGATTGTAAAAGCTTCGCCCACATACCTGCTTGGGATTGTGAATACATAACCTGTGGTGAACCGCGCAGGAACGCCGAGCGAACGCAACATAAGCGTCGCCGCAGTGGCAAAGTGGATACAGAAGCCCGAATCCATGTATTGCAGAAAGTATAGGACAAAGTTCTCTCCCTCCGGGACAACTCCCGGTGATAGTGAGTACGTTGCCGAAGACCTTATATATCTCGCTACTGCATCTACAAGTTCTGTGCGCGGAGCATTTAGGTTTATTCTCTCACTCAGGGCAATATCTCTGAGTGCTTCGGCTGTGCTCCGGTCAATCTGAAGATAAGGTTCCACATTGCCCGGAAAATGTTCTATCATCAGGGCTTGTGTTATCATATAATCGTCAAGACTTGCCTCATCATCATATGTGCTCTCTTGCAATAAATATGCGTCTATGTTTTCAAGGAGGCGATGAACACTGCCGCTGACCGAAACGAATGTCACATCATAGCGACTTAATCCCGCAACTTCCGCCATATATTCCATAGAGCGAGGTATGGCGAAATAGGGTGTGTAGTCTATATTTGTTATATCTCCAGTTCTTGTTATGTTCATTCCTACAATAGATGGTGGTCTCGGCGTGAGCATCGAATGGCGTAGTGCGACATATCCCGGAAAATTCCGCGAGTGCTCATCCTGACCGTAATTTATTACATCAGCGTTACTATTCATACTCCACGCGCGCCCATCGAAATATTGCATGGAGTAACCGCGCAGATAAAACGTCCCCGGAGCTGACACCACAACTTCGAGCAGGCTTCGATTTGTAATATTCATCGTTCCTGAGTCTGCTATATCCACATATTGCGTGTTAAAACTCCACAGAAAACCTACCCCTGTTCCCCCTGCACCGACAGGCCATCCAACTCCGCGCCCGGAATTCGGTTGCCTATCCCAGAGGTTTCCTATTCTTACCGCTATCTCATTGAAGTGTCTGTTTACCACTGCGGTGTGTACACTTCGATCAAATCTTTCGGGCGGATTTACAAAATATATTATGCCTAGGAAAGTAATCGCTATAAGCAGAGCAGGTATGGTCATTGCTCCCCTTTTTCGAAAATCATCAAAAACAAGGGCGTTTGTCAGAAGTATTGTGAGCAAAACTGCCAGCAATCCAAACAGGTATAAAAATGATGGATTGTTATCAAGTGTCACCACCACAAACGCAGGCAATACCACCGGAATTGTGAATAATGCTGTCATAAATGTACTGCGATGGATGCAGATTGCTATTGAAAGCAATATTGCCATAAAAATTCCGGCAGCTGTAAAAAATGTCATCGGGTCTCCCTCATAGTAAACTGATTCGGAGAAAAACACCGTTATAACGAGCCAGTTGCTGTAAAACTCTGTCAGAGTAAATATCAGCCATCTCGCTCCTTCGAGTATTTCTTCAAGTGACCAGAGAAATAATAAAAACGCGGGAATCAACGATATGAGCAGTCCCTTATATCTAAAACGCAGCACTGCGGCAGCTAAAATAACACAGACGAAAAACCATGCGCCAGCTGCACGCCCCAGATAAACAGGGAGTGAAAATGCTGATATGAGCGCACCAAATGCACATAACACCGCAAAGAACATGAGCAGGCTGTTTCCTGCAATTGTAAGGATATATTGCTTTAGCGTTGTGTCTTTAGTCATGCTGTATCCTTCCCGTCTATACGGTAAACCCATGCAAATCTTGTGGGGAGGTTTGGGCAATATATTGAATCTCTCGATTCAGCGTCCAGTACATCGCTTAAAAAGTCTATGAGATCCTCTTCTTTTGTCACTTCTGCAACACTTTCTTTGTCGGCATACTTTACGTAAAACGGCATGTCACGTTCAAGCAGATAGTCGGTCAGATAGCGCAGCTGACCTAATATCAGATTTTTTTGTTCTTGACTATTCCACTCCATTATGTGAATGAGTCTGCTGTGATTTGGCGGGACAAGCGGCTCTCTAACCATGAGATCATCGTATTTTGCCGATATTTTCCAGTGTACACTTCTGATGGAATCACCGTTGCGGTACTCGCGCAGGTCATGGTCCTCAGAGAATCCGCCTCCGGGTTTTGGTCGCAAAGTTAGCCCTCTCGGCAGCATAAATGTACTTTTCGGTATTATCGCCGGTGGAAGCACAAACACTTTAACCGTGCTTTTTTTATTCACTTTGAGCGAAAATAACCCGAGCAGACTGATGGTTGAAAGCCTGACAAGCTGAAATATTGTCAACCCTGTTCTTGATGTATCTATAGGAATTTCTGTGCGGTCATCGGCACCCGCACTACAGTAAACTGTTGTTTTAGAGTCAAAATCGTCTCCGCTCATATGCAATCTTAGTCCTACGCATCTGACCGGAAACGACCTCAAATGAACAACTGTAACTATTAGTGAAGCTTCTGCGTTTTCTTCAAGCACAGTGGGTGCTGAAAGCAGTATGGTTTTTGATAACATTCCGGGTAAGCTGATAAGTAAATCAAATAGTGGAAGCAACAGCATCATCACAAAAAGATACCATGACAGCCACGGCGGGTAGAGTATGTAAAAGAAAAACACCAATATCAATGTTAGTATGTATATTATCCGGCGTATGGTCATATCCCTTACCCAATGCGTGGAGCTTGTACGCTTTTCAGCAATTTGCCCAGTATTTTTTCTGCTGTCATGTTTTCGTGTTCTGCTCCGGGGCGGAGCACAAGTCTATGGGCAAGCGTATCAACAAACAGAGGGGATATATCGCTCGGCACCACGTAGTCGCGCCCTTGCAGATATGCTGCCGCCTTGGAAATGCTTGCCATGGCAATAGATGCTCTGGGGCTTGCACCTAAAAGAATGTCAGGATTGTTTCTGGTTTTACCTATCAAAGTTACTATGTATTCGAGTATAGCAGGGTCAACATGGACGTTGTCTACATCTTTGCACATATCATCAAGTTCTTCACTTGTGACTATAGGTTGAACCATATCAAGCATTACTCTGCCTTGTTTTCTCTGCAGCAAAGAAAGCTCATCTGACGCTCCCGGATATCCGAGCGACAAACGAACCATGAATCTATCCATCTGAGAATCAGGCAGTAGTTGTGTTCCCGCTGCACCTACGGGGTTTTGTGTGGCGATTACTATAAATGGTTTCGGAATTTCGTGCGATTGTCCGTCTACTGTTACTTGTCCTTCTTCCATCGCTTCCAGCAAAGCTGATTGCGTACGACTGGTTGCCCTGTTTAGCTCATCTGCTAAAAACAGGTTACACAAAACCGAACCGGGTGTATACTCCAGACCACCAGTGTCTTTATTTACAATAGAAAATCCTGTGACATCCGAGGGCAATACGTCCGGCGTGAACTGCACTCTATTGTACTCCAGATTTAACGCTCGCGAAAATGCTATTGCAAGCGTTGTTTTTCCCACACCGGGTATATCTTCAATGAGTATATGTCCCCTCGCTAATATTGCAAGAAATACCCTGAGCACTATCTGCTCTTTTCCGACTATGGCATTCATTACACTATTGAGCACTCGCCGTCCGACAATGTTTCCTCTATGGGCTTTTTCCATTTGCCACCCCTGACCTCATGCTTTCTTCAATTGCTGTGTAAAAATAGTATAATACATTCTATCCGCAAAAACAATGAAAAAGTTACTTAAAACCATTCATATTAGGCTTATGTTGCTACTTTTTATCGCATTTATTATATCCTCTATGGTGTTTGCTCTTTCTTTTAGCTTAATACCACTGTATTCGTGGCCATTAATTCTGTGCGCATCTGTGCCTGCTTGTTTCGGGAGGTTATGTTTAGCGGCAAAATCTAATGCCCTGGAATTTGACTCGCGTGTGTCTGCAACATTGTATACTTCAACAGCATCTATTAAATGCGGTGCCACCGGATAGGGATTTTGTATGTAAAATGCATCTCGGAACGGGTGCGCTTGCGCCAGAAACCCTCCGTTTTTTCTCACACGTGAACTGTACTGCTCTGCACTGAGATGTTCAAGGTCAGGGTTTTCCAGAAGAAAGTCGAGCGAAAGCCCATAAGTCAGAAAATCTGTGCCTCGTATTGTATACTCCCAGCCAAAAAACACATCCAGTCCATATTTTATCCCGGCTTTTTTAGCTTCAATGAAACCTTTCATTATGTGATTCATCTTCCTGTCCCACGAATAGTTCTTCGGACAAGTGGAATTTCCGTTTATGAAGTGGTCTGTGATTATCACTCCGGTATATCCCATATTTTTGTAGAATTTGATTTGCTCTTTTGCAGAATTAATCGCACATGCACTCACTTCCGAGGTGTGCATGTGGGTTTCGTATAGAAAACTCATGATGCCTCTAATCTTTCATCCAGGATGCTATCTCTTCGCTGAGCAGCTTTATAGTTCGCATTTGATTGACTATCCGCATTTGTATGTCAACTCTGAGTTTAACACTAACCGGATCGTAGGGTTTTTGTATGTAGTCGTCTGCTCCAAGCATTAATCCTTTTCGCTCATTATCGACATTGCTTAGTGCTGTGACAAAAATTATCGGTATCTCGTTTGTGCCCGGGTTGTCTCTGAGAAATTTAATGACTTCATATCCGTCCATTTTGGGCAACACGATGTCAAGCAAGATGAGATCCGGCATGATATCTCTGGCCTTTTCTATAGCTACCACACCGTCTTTGGCTACGTGTATTTCATAGTCGTGTTTCAGAATATCTACGAGCACTGCAATATTCAGTTCACTATCATCTACAACCAATATGCTGTTTCTTTTCTCTGACATAAGCCTTTCCCCCGTCCGTTTTCTACCATTGTATCATAATCTCCGGAAATTACAAGAGGCAGCTGCATATAAATAAGTTGAACGCTGAACAGTTCTTTGAATATATTTGAGCATGGTGTTGCTTTTTACAGCTAACATGTAAAACCCATGTTAACGTATCACACAAATAGTAGTTTTACCGGATTTTTCGTATATTCCGAAAAAACTCTTTCATAAAATTTCTGCACTTTTCTTCCAAAACGCCTCCGATTACTTGGGTTTTTGTTCCATATGGCTCCATAAACAGGTTTATAACACTGCCGCAGGAGCCTGTTAGTTCGTCTTTTGCACCGTAAAATAGCTTGTCGAGCCGGGACATTATTATTGCCCCTGCACACATTGGGCACGGTTCAAGAGTTACATATATCGCACAGCCACTCAACCGCCAGTCGTCCAGCGATTTACAGGCTTGCTCTATTGCCTCAATTTCGGCGTGAGCTGTTGCAGATTTTTGTCTTTCACGACGATTTCTGCCACTTCCGATTATTTTTCCGTTTGAGTCCACTACAACAGCGCCCACAGGGGTTTCTCCGTCCTCCGCAGCTTCTTTTGCAAGTTTTAGTGCCTTTTTCATGTAATATTCTTGATCTTGCATAATATATCCTTAAAATAGCTTGGTAAGTCGGCAGTTAGTTCCATTTCCGCCCCTGTGCCGGGGTGGAGTAATTTCAAATGCTTTGCGTGAAGACATTGTGAAGTTTGCCCCAGCTCTGCTTTTTTTCGCCCATATACCATATCTCCGAGTATCGGATACCCTATATGCGCCAGATGAACGCGGATTTGATGTGTGCGTCCTGTCTCCAAACTGCAACGTACATATGTGTGGCGCGAAAACCTCTCTATCACTCCGTAGTGAGTTATGGCGGTACGTGAGTTTTTATCGGTTACCGCCTGTCTCTTTCTGTCTGTCGGATGTCTGCCGATAGGTGCGTCTATGCTTCCCTCATCGTTTTTCAAAACGCCGCATGTTATTGCCTCATACTGTCTTGTCAGAGTACGTGCTTGCAGCTGCGCAGTGAGAGACATATGAGCCTTGTCGTTTTTTGCCGCAATTACGAGCCCGGACGTATCTTTATCTATGCGATGGACTATACCCGGACGTTTTACGCCGCCGACTCCCGAAAGACTGTCTCCGCAATGATACAGTAGGGCATTTACCAATGTGCCGTCAGGATGACCCGGTGCAGGGTGAACCACCATGCCCTTTGGTTTGTCCACGACTATTAGGTCTGCGTCCTCATAAACTATTTGCAAATCCAAGCTTTGAGGCAAAATGTCAATGTTTTCAGGTTCGCCGAAAGTCACTTCGTAAATTTCGCCCTCTGTAGTTTTGTGATTTTTTAAGAGAATTCTGCCGCTTAGTGTAACTTTTCCGTCACTAAGCAGTTTTTGAGCCATATTTCTCGTAAGTTCAGAAAGGTTTGAGGCGAGGTAGACATCCAGCCTCTCCCCGCCTTTTTCACATTCAATAACTTTTATATTATTCATCGTCGTCCAAGCCGTATTCTCTCAGCAACTCATCTACATCGTAGTCATCTGCATTGCTGAAATCTACGTCTAAATCGAATTCATCAAGGTTAAAATCTGCGTCGGATGTTATATTGGCTGTTATATCATCGAGTGAATCGAAAACATCCGGCAACACAATATTTTGCTGCGGTGCAGCTTCGGGGACTGCGTGTGATGTGTAAGTTTCTTCCGGAGCATAACTCGTCTGCGGCATGTATGTATCTTCCTGTACATAATCAGCCTCCGCAACGGGTACGCCCGGTGTGTATGCCTCCTCCTGCACGACCTGTGCATATTGTTCCGGTCCTGTATAGGCGGTGGTTTCTACTTTTTGCTCTGATTGTGCCGCCACCATTGAGTCTATTTCGGGGAATTCATCATATGGCTCATCTGTCCCGCGTTCGCTGTATCCGCCGTGTTCTTCTTCGTATTCATCTTCATCATACTCTTCATCTTCGTACTCATCACCTTCCACATGTGCCGCTTCGCCTCTTGCCTCTTTAATGGAGAGCGATATAAAATGAATGAGAAATATTAAAAACCCGAGGGTTATGAATACATCTGCAAAATTAAATATCGGGAAGTTAATAAATAGTGTTCTGAACATATCCACTACTGCACCGTCGTTGAAAATTCTGTCAATGAGGTTTCCGACTGTACCTCCAAGTACAGATGCAAGACCGAGTGAGCCCCAAAAGCCATCGTTATATCTGAGCAATATCATAATCAGCACAACTGCTGCGACAAAAGCTATACCCGCCAACAGCCATTGTTGACCGGAAAGGATGTTGAGCATTGCTCCGTCATTTTCCCATCTTGTCAGTCCCAGAACACCCGGGATTATTACGGGTCCTCTTTCGCCTATTTCAAGTGTTCTCATAATATAATGTTTAAAGAACTGGTCAAGCGCAACTATCAGCGCTGAAAAGAGAAATATCAGCATGTTTTGTGTTTTCCTTTCACTGGAGGTTCACAATCGCCCCTATACGGGATGGTTCACAACTACATCATAACAGCGGGGACATAGAGTCGGATGGTCGCCTTTTGTGCCGACATTTTTGTCGTGCTTCCAGCAACGCGAGCACATGGCGTCCTCACTTGACTTTACGACTATAGTTGCTCCCCTGAACTCTACTCCTTCATATCCATTCGTTTTTCCGTCATAAATCTTTACAGATGATACGATTAATAAATCGGCAAGCTCAGTGTCTGCTATATTCGGAAATTCTTTTTTTGCATCAACGTCCAGATATATTTCTACATCGGCATCAAGGGATTTGCCTATTGTTTTTTCGCCGTTTTCTTTTTCGGTGCGTGCAATTTCAAGCGCTTTGTTTACGTCGTTTCGTAGATTTTTTAGCTTGCTCAATACTTCTTCACGCTCCAGTGTTAGTGAGTATTGCGGCATGGACTCAGGCATTTGATTGAGCAGCACACTGTCGGTCTCTGCGCCCTCGTGATGTGGCATATGGTTCCAGATTTCTTCTGTTGTAAAGGCAAGTAACGGTGCAAGCATACGCACTAAAGCGTCGAGAATTATATAGATTGTTGATTGTGCGCTTCGGCGCGAAAGACCGTTCTTATCATTACAATACAACCTGTCTTTAATGATGTCAAGATAGAAATTTGACATATCTACTGCACAGAAATTGTGAATTGCGTGGTATATTGTGTGGTATTCATAGCGGTCATAAGATGCTCTGACCGATACGATTAGTTTGTTAAGAGCAGACAGCGCCCAGCGGTCAAGCTCCGGCATTTTTTCCGCAGGCACAAGTGCGTTTACGTCAAATTCGTTCAGATTTCCCAATATGTATCTCGCTGTATTGCGTATTTTCAGGTATATGTCTGAAAGCTGTTTGAGAATGTTTTTTGAAACACGGGTGTCAACTCTGTAGTCGGAGGACGCTACCCAAAGCCTGAGTATATCTGCGCCGTAATCTTTTATGACTTCCTCGGGGGCGACTGAATTTCCAAGCGATTTGTGCATGGCTTTACCTTCGCCGTCAACCGTCCAACCGTGTGTAATAACCCTTTTATATGGTGCTGCTCCGTTTACCACTATGCTTGTAAGCATGGATGATTGAAACCAGCCTCTATACTGGTCGTTGCCCTCTATGTATAGGTCAGCGGGGAAACTGAGACCTTTAAATACACCGCTGCTAAGCACTCCCGCATGTGTAGAGCCGGAGTCAAACCAAACGTCGAGCGTATCTGTGCCTTTTCTGAGTTTTGCTGCCGAGCAGTGCGGACAGGTAAATCCTGCGGGCAGTATTTCGTGCGTTTCCATTTCGTACCACGCATTTGAACCTTTTTCTCCAAAAAGCTTTGCAACCACATCGGTAGTTTCAGGTGTGCAAACAGGTTTATCACATGTCTCGCAGTAGAAGATAGGGATTGGAAGACCCCAATGCCGCTGGCGAGATATGCACCAGTCAGAGCGTTCGGCAAGCATTGCTATCATACGCTCTTTGCCCCATTTCGGGATCCACTCTATTTCCTCACACGCCTTAACTGCGGTTTCTTTCATGGCATCAACCGATGCGAACAATTGCTCCGTTGCACGGAAGATGATAGGCTTTTTGCATCTCCAGCAGTGCGGGTATGAATGAACAATTTCTTCTTCCGCAAATAATGCACCGCTTTTTCTCAAATCTTCGATAATTATATCTATAACCTTTGAGTAGTGATGCCCCTCATATTGAAGTGCTTCCTCGGTCATTACTCCCCGTGAGTTTACAGGCGTAAACATAGGAAGTTCTTTGTAGTTGCGGCAGACATTGAAGTCGTCTACACCGTGACCGGGAGCTGTGTGAACACAGCCTGTTCCGGCTTCTACGGTTACGTGGTCGCCGAGTATTACAAGAGAATCTCTGTCATAAAACGGGTGCTGTGTTTTTACCCGTTCAAATGCACTGCCGGGTAGTTTTTTGATAACGTCAAATTTTTCTATGCCCGCTTTTTCAAAAACGGCTTTTGCAAGCTCAGAGGCTACTACAAATATCTCATTTCCTACACGGCATAATGAATATTCTATTTTTCCGCCCATGCTGATAGCCACATTTCCGGGAAGTGTCCACGCTGTAGTCGTCCAGATAAGAACATACGCATTTTCAGCGTTTTCAACGCCATCTAGGACTCCTTTTGAGTCAGTTATTTTAAACTTGACGAATATCGGCTTACAAGGCACATCTGCATATTCTATTTCGGCTTCTGCAAGCGCAGTCTCATCATTCGGACACCAGTACACCGGCTTTAAACCTTTGTAAATATAGCCTTTTTCGTACATTTTCCCAAACACTCGGACTTCTTCCGCTTCAAATGACGAAGCCATTGTTAGGTATGGGTTATCCCAATCACCGATTAACCCGAGCCGCTTAAACTGCTCGCGTTGTTTATCTACATAGCTTGCGGCAAATGCGTGACAGGCGTTTCTGTATTCCGGTATTGACATTTTTTTTCTGTCGATTTTATTTTTTTTTGTTATTGCGCTCTCAATAGGCAATCCGTGGGTATCCCAGCCGGGAGTATACGGCGCATAATGGCCCGTCATATTTTTGTGGCGCACAATTATGTCTTTGAGGGTTTTGTTCATCGCATGTCCGATGTGAATATCTCCGTTTGCGTATGGAGGACCGTCATGCAGAATATACGAGGGTTTTCCCTCGTTTTTCTTCATGAGTTTTTCGTAGATTTCCTTTTCATAAAACGATACAAGAAGCTCGGGTTCCTTTTTGGGAAGCCCTGCTCGCATTGAAAAATCTGTTTTTGGAAGCAATATTGTTGAATTGTAATCAGAGGACATAAACTTAATGTTTTTCCTTTCATTGGGTAGAGGGGTCTACGCAAGCGGGACGGGCTTGCCCGTCCCCTGCGAGTTACGTTTGTTTAATCTTCGGTGTCGAAGTTTGCACCGAATTTTAAGTCATCGAAGTCGAACTTCGGTCTTGGGGATGTATGCTCCATCGGGTCGCCATCGTCAGGTGAATAAAGTTTAACCGAATCATCCTCGTCAGAGAACAATGACTGCGGAGGTTCACCTGAGGCTATAGGTGTATTTATTGTCGGGGAATCATCCTGAGATTGCGAAATAACTTCAGGTCCTCCGAGCGCAATTTCTTCAACGGCGTTGCCTATTTCTTCTGCGATACTGTCAAATTCAATGTCCGCAACCGGGGCAGGCGGTTGTTTAGGCTCTTGCGACCTTGGCTGTTTTGGCGGCGGCGGAGGAGGCGGTGCCATAGGCTGTGGAGGCGGGGGTGGCGGAACCTGCTTCGGCGCAGCTTTTACGGGAGCTGCGGGAGCTGCATTTGCCGCTCCTTTTTTTGGTTTGACTGTGCGATGTGCTGTTTCAAGTTTTTTCAGAAACTCTGAATGTTTGCGCAAAATCGCCTGTGAAAGTTCTATAAACTTTGCTGTCTCTTTAGATGCAGCTACAAGACGCATTTCTTCGTCAGCTACCTGCTTAGCCGTCTCTGTAAGCCTTTCCTTAATTTCTTTTTCTGTGCTCAAAAGCATTTCATCTCTTGCTTTTGTGGCTTCAGAGGTGATTTCATCCCCCATACGCTGCGCTGTCAGGAGAGCCATTCTCATTGCATCTTCAGTCGTGCGGTATTCTTCAACTTTTTCTACCAACACTTTCAATTTGCCTTTTAAAATGGCGTTTTCTTTGTACAGCGCACTATAGTCTTCTGTCACCGTTTCAAGAAAATCATCAACCTCGCCCATGTCGTAACCGTTGACAAGAACTTTGTTAAAACCTTTTTCTGTTATGTCTTGTGGAGTCAGCATATGTATTCAGTCCTTTCGGCTTTTGTTTTGCAAACTTGCGTTCTTTTTATCGCTTTACACAGGTATTGCAGAGGTACTTCGAGATACTACGCTAAAAATACAGTCCGTTGTTTTCGAGTTCGTCAATCAAGTCACCGAGCAAGTCAACATTATATGGAGTGATTAGGTATGTGTTTACAGCTACCTTTTTTATTTTACCTTCCTGAGCATAGGCTACGCCACTTAGAAAGTCAACAAGGCGACGTGCGATGTCTTTGTTAGTCTGTTCAAGGTTCAAAACAACGGTATGACGGTCGCGCAGGTTGTCAGCTATCTCCGCAGCAGCTTCAAAACGCTCAGGCTTAAATAGTGCAACCTTTAGCTGTGCAGTTGCATGTATGTTTACCACTTTATTGTTATTAATTTTCTGTTCCTCAAAGCCTCCGTACGTGCTTCTTGCCTGTGCCGGAGTTTTCGGAGCAAGGGGTAACTCATCAGTCATTTTTGGCTGAAAGTCATCAAAATCATCCTCGTCGTCATAAGGTTTTGTTAGTCTTTTTAATTCATTGAATAATCCCAAATCAAGAGACCTCCTCAGTGTGAAGTTAGCGCTCGCCGAAGATTGCCGAACCTACTCTAACCATATTTGAACCGAATCGAATTGCATCTATGTATGTATCACTCATACCCATAGAAAGTAATCGTACAGAGACATTATCGTATTTTTTTGCGCTCATGTCAACAAAAAGCTTAAACATTATGTCAAAATAGTAACAATTTCTTTCATTTTGCACAAAAAAGGGAGGGATTGTCATGAATCCATGTACGTTAATTCCCGTTAGTTGCGATGCATATTCCAGAATTTCTTCTGTTTCCTCCGGTAAAATTCCCGATTTTTGAGGTTCGTTGCCTACGTTTATCTCTATGAGTACATCTTGTGTCAGACCCAAAGATTCTGCTCTTTTTGCAATCTGGCTGAGCAGGGGTTTTGATGATACCGATTCTATCAAATCACATGTGCCTACCACTTTATTCACCTTGTTCGATTGCAAATGTCCTATAAAGTGTAGCGGAGCACCTTTATAGGCACCTTCGGTATTTTTCTCCAGCATTTCTTGCACTCTGTTCTCGCCTACTGCATCTACTCCTGCGGCTATGGCTTCTTTTATGCATGTTGTTGGTTTTGTTTTTGATGCCGCTACAAGAGTTATGTCTTCGGGTTTCCGTCCCGAGTCTATTGCCGCTTTTGCTATGCTCTCACGAACACGGGCTATGTTGTCTTTTATATTCAAACTTAACCAACCACCTTTCCGTGGTAGAGGTTGTTGCCCCGTACTATTATTGTGGACTCAGCTCTTAGTGGAGAACCTGTTTCTATACCGTCTCGCACGATAAACACATCGCCTGTTTCTCCTAATATTTCCACATCTACACGTTCCGCATATGCCGAAGTTTGAAGAAACACAAAAGTTGTTCCGTTTTCATCGAGGTGGATTGCTTCCATGGGAACTCTGATTCCCGACGTGACACTCGTGACTATCTCTGCTCTGACTTCACGCAGTGTCACTGTATAGTGTATACCTCTGTCACTGGACAAAAGCACAAGGGATTGATCTCCCTCTCGTCTGCTTATACTTTCCACGAGCATTTCTTTATCACCTTGAAATACGCCTGAAAATGATACAGTAACCCTGTTTCCGGTGCTGAGTCTTATTGCGTCTTCATGGTTTATTATTGCCGCAAAGTACCACTTAAAAGCAGTTACCAATTTGCCTGCGCCGCTCGTAGACCCCGGAGTTTCAAAATGCGCTCTAAGTTCTGACGGACTTGTCCCTGCTATTATATCCGGAGTGACATGTTCAAAGCCGTCTACTACATGTGTAAATGTTCCACTGACAGGTGCAGTGACTATCCTTGTGCCATCGTTTCTAAGTTCAAGCTCTTCAAGTCTGCTTCGTAAGGTTTCAATATCGGTTGCCACATCAAAAATTGTAGTCTCGATGTTCATTGATATTTCTTCGAGGCGTCTTAAATCCATTGTGTTTACCGCTGTGGACAATTCTCTTATTGTTTCCATATGCTCTGCATCAGTTACGTTGCGATTTGATTCGAGCTGTGTTATTTGCATATTAAGTGAGCGGATTTCACTTGCTGTTTCGAGTGCTTGTGCTGTCATAAATTCTATTGCGACTGCCTGTCCTACGCCCACTCTTTCGCCCTCTCCCACAACCGGTAATACCGATGCCCCTGTGTCATAAAGGACTGTTTCCGTGCGTATTATGAAGCCTTCCACGGGAAGTGTTTCTTCGAGTGAGTAACGTATTGCCGTTTCTGTGACAAACGTATTGGTTATGGCATTATAAAGGTAAACGCCTATGTACGTTGTTATGGCGAGGAACAACACGGCTGTTGTCAGACGTATGAAAAAATCACTTCTTTTCATAGGTTGTAAACCTTCCTCATTCGGATTTGACAAGCGACCGGGGATGGTCTGTCCTTACATGGGATAGACTACCCAAGTAAGTGCCTTGTCACGTCGTAGCCAGGTAAGTTGACGTTTGGCGTAGCGGCGAGATTCCATTTTCACTTTTTCTATGGCTTCTTTCCGACTTGTATTTCCTTTGAGTGCTTCGGCTATTTCTTTGTAGCCTATAGCCTGCATTGCTGTGCTTTTCTTACCCTTGCACATTTCTATCAGATTTGTTACTTCAGTTTCCAGTCCTAATTTTAACATATTATCCACACGTTTGTCGATATTTTCATATAATGTGGCTCTATTTTCATATGTAAGTGCGTATTTTTCCGCTCTGAAAAGAGGGGTTATTTGCCTTGTTTCCTCGTCGTGCGCTGCTTGCGTTTTCCCTGTTGACAGATATGTTTCATGTGCGCGCACTATTCGTTTTTTGTCATTCGGATATAGTTTTTGCGCTGTTATAGGGTCGAATTTTTCAAGTTCTTTTAAAAATGCCTCGCCACCGATGGTTTCGTAAATATCCTCCAGCTTCTTTCTCAACTTATCATCGCCTCTCTCTGCGAATTCTCTGCCCGCAAGGAGCGACTCTATATACAGTCCCGTCCCCCCGACTATTATTGGTCTTTTTCCTCTATTAATTATATCATTTATGCAGAGCGTTGCTTCTCTTACGTAGCGTGCCACCGAATAATCCTCCCACGGCGGCACCACGTCTATCATATGGTGGGGTATATCCTGTTGTTCTTTTTTCGTGGGTTTTGCTGTACCGATGTCCATGTGTTTGTAGACTTGCATTGAGTCAGCAGATACAATTTCTCCGTCCAGATTTTTTGCAATTTCTATCCCGAGAGCTGTTTTTCCTGTGGCTGTCGGCCCTGTAATAACTATCAGCAACGCAAATCACCACCGTTTTAAAGTCTTCCCAGATTCTTGTCCAGAGTTGTTTTTGTCAGCTTATATACTATCGGGCGACCATGAGGGCAGTGGGTGACTTCGCCATACATAACTTTTTCGGCAAGTTTTTCAAGTTCGATTTTATTTGATGAGCGACCTGCTTTGATTGCTGCTTTGCAAGCTATGGTTTTGTATATGCTTTCTCTTTTTTCCGTCTCCGCTACACCGCTTTGTCTCAGCTTTTCACATATTTCAGCCAGAGTTTGCTCTATGTCGTCTATGCTTATTTCTGCGGGTATGTATCTGACTGCCACACAGTCTTCTCCGAAACTTTCCGCAGTGAATCCCAAGTCATCCAAAAATTCTGCCGATTCGAGCAATACTGCTGCATCTTCATGCCCCATACGGCATATCACCGGTGTTAGCAGTGCTTCTGACATTGGCTTGTAATCTTTTTTGCGCAAAGCATCGAAATGTATTCTTTCGTGAGCTGCATGTTTGTCTATGAATAAAACATTTTCCCCTTGTTCGACAATTATATACATCGTCATGGTCTCGCCTATGACTCGGTAGGGTTCGGGTGATAAAAGCGATGGACCGGCAGGGGTTAAGGTTGGTGTTGCATAAGCAAGCCCATCCCCTGCAGTGTGTTTTTCCGACGGTCTGTTGTAAGTTTGGCGAGGCTCCGCAACATGTAGAGGCGCAGGGCGCCGTATGCCCGGATCTGTCTTATTTGCACTTGCAGTCCACGAATCGGTTGACGCAGAGGCATTCACAGGAGCAGACATGGGTGGTGAGACAAGAGAACCGTCCCCCTGTCTCTGGTATTTATCTAACGCTCCCAGAGTGGCGTAATATACGCCATCGTAAAATTGTTTGTCGGAGACAAACTTTATTTCTGTCTTTGCCGGATGTACATTCACATCTACGGTATTTAATCCGGCTTCTATGTATAAAACGCATGATGGAAAGCGCCCACTCGGCAAAATATTGCGATATGCTTGCTCCAGTGCAGTTTGCAGTAGTTGCGATTTTACTATTCTGCTGTTTACAAAGAAAAATTGGTATCCCCTGTTACCTCTCGCCGCCGATGGCTTTGACACGTAACCTTTGACCTTAACTGTATCGTCTGATGTCTCTGTGCTTATCAGCCCTGATTCTACTTCTCTGCCGAGCAGGCTGTAAATTGCCGAGTCAATGCGGGAATCGCCCGGAGTGTGGTATTCTTGTTTTTTGTCTTTAATAAATCTGACGGAAATATCAGGTCTTGACAGAGCCAAACGTGTGACCACTGCCGCTATTGCCGAACCCTCGGCACGATCTGATTTCATGAATTTAAGTCTTGCAGGGGTATTGAAAAATAAATCCCTTATTATTATTGTTGTACCCTCGGGGCAACCGACAGGTGATTTTTTTAACACTTTTCCTGCTTCGAGAACGAGTTCAACACCTTCTGCACTTCCTCGTTGGCGAGTTTGCACTTCGACCCTCGAAACTGCCGCTATTGCCGCTAGTGCTTCTCCTCTGAAGCCAAGTGTGCCAATAGCTTCAAGCCCTCTTGCGTCGCTCAGCTTGCTTGTGGCGTGGCGCAAAAAGGCTGTTTCCGCTTCATCCGGTGCTATACCTGTTCCATTATCTGTGACCCGTATGTATTTCATCCCTCCGCCGGCTATTTCAACGGTAATAATTCCGGCATCCGCATCTACTCCGTTTTCCAAGAGCTCTTTAACAACAGACGCTGGTTTTTCCACAACCTCGCCCGCTGCTATAAGATCCGCTACATGTTGCTCTAATTTAAGTATTTTTGGCAAACGCTGATTCATCTCCTCCGATGCCTCATCTGTATTCTATAGGGAGGCCTTTAACATTTACGGGGTCAACGTCTAATACGGCTATATCGCCAACTGTACATCCTATGTTTGTTACGTCTATCATTGTGTGCATCAGACCAACGCTCCCCAGGACTCTTGCTTTATGCCCGTTTACCCTTACGAAAGTTTTTCGCCTGCGCCAGCGAAATATGCCGAAAAGACTCCTTTCGACTATGTATCTGTCAACTCCGAAGCCGTGATAGTAGCCTACTGAAAGAATTGCAATTTTAGTCGGAGCTTTTGTTACAAACCCTCGCTCCGAGCCTATTGAGTGACCTTTTGGAAACCAGCCTACTTCTTCGATTCCGGCTTCTATGTAGCCTACTTTTGAGAGTCCTTGTACCGGTTTTCCCGGTATTCTTCCCGAAAGTGCCGTATCTACTCGCACTGCATCCATCAATTCTATGTCATATTTAAAGAGCGCAGCTGAATCTACAACATGAGCTGCTCCGGGTTCGTAGCCCATTTCTATAATTCTGTCGAGTGCTGAGTTAAATTTGTCCAGTTGGTTGAACGTTTGTTTTTTGTTTCGCCATGATGCGGAAAATGTTGTAAAAGTTCCTACTACGTTTACGCTTGACATGTAGTTGTAGATTGCGGCTACTTTGTCGAGTTCTGTCGGTTGAAAGCCGTATCGCCCAAGTCCGGTATCGAGTTTAATCTGTATATCTGCAACCAATTTGTTAGCTTCTGCAATTCCGTTGATTGCGACCGCAGCATCATATGAGCCCGCTGTACACACGACTCCGCAGCCAAGAAGCTCTGCTATTTCATTCGGGTCTGCCGTACTTCGCAGCATCATAAGGCGTTCTTTTACAAAATCGTTTTTTCTTAGGAGCTTTGCATCCCCTGTGTCGGAGATAATAAAATTTCTTATACCCTCGTCTCTCAAAAACTGCGCAACCGGAAGAAGCCCCATGCCTCCTGCATTGGCACTTAGGTCAGCGTAGACACTTACTCCTTCTGCACGGTCTTTTATCTCCCGAAGGTTGTTTCGCACCACGCGCAAGTCGATTACCAGATTCTTCATTGGGTCTTATCCACCTCTCAGCTTGTCATGCCTGTGTATTATAGCATATTTTTGACTGGTGCGCAAGAGTTGTGATGGATTGGTTTGTGGGATGGTTTCGAGGAAATAGATTTTACACGCTAACCAATATTTAATATTAGTTGCTAATATTTCACCATCTGGCTGAGTCTGGTTATATGATATATAATCGGGTAAACATCGTAGGTTGCCCTTATCTTGATGAAGTAGGTGTCTGCCGATATGTATGATTATGTAGCTTTGACTATAAAGACAGTGCGAAAAGCGCACAACCTGACACAGGAAGATCTCGCCTCGGAAATCGGAGTATCTGCCGGTCATGTAGGTATGCTCGAACAGGGTAGAGCACGACCATCTTATAGTTTGATGAAAACTATGGTTTTAAAGTATAACGTTGATGCCAATATGTTCTTTGGCAGAACCCAAAAGGATGTAGACTCGGAGCGAGATAAAACAATACTGGCAGTGGAGAATATGCTCGAAGGTGTGAGCGAGCAAATAAAAAGTTATCGTAAAGAGGCTAATAAAAATATAACCGGGATGGATTCTGATTAAAAAATCTGATAGGTCGCACCGCTCGTGCATCACGCAGCCGGTGTGCAGTTTGCATGGTCTTTTTTTGTAGGAGCAGGGATGACGATATCGCTGGCTCTTGATTTTCGTCTTAAATGGTGATAGTCTGTTAAGCACAATTTATTGCAGTTAAGGTTGGTGACTTTGTGGGCAACAGACAAAAAGCTTTGGCGACTGATATGGATAGGCAGATTGCGATAATGCAGAGGGTGCGTGAGGCTTCTCTTTCCCTTGCTGCAGAGCCGCTTGGTTATGTTGATACTTATGGTTGTCAGCAAAATGAATCGGATAGTGAAAAGCTTCGCGGAATGCTTGTCGAAATGGGTTATGGCATCACAAAAGATGAAAGTGCGGCTGATGTCGCAATTTTAAACACTTGTGCTGTCCGAAAAAAGGCTGAGACCAGAGTTCTTGGCAATGTTGGCGCACTTATTCACACAAAAACAGCTAATCCATCGCAAATTATAGTTTTTTGTGGCTGTCTTGCCGCTGTGCCGGAAACAGTTGAAACTATTCGTGAATCATATAAACATGTAGACCTTGTTTTTCCTCCAAGTCAAATTTGGAGATTTCCCGAATTTTTAGAGCGCGCCAAAAATGAAAAAAAGCGTGTTTTCATTGACGATGATGAAAGCGGCGAAATTCACGAGGGGCTGCCACTCCATCGTGACAACGAAATAAAAGCTTGGCTTCCAATTATGTATGGATGTGATAATTACTGTTCATATTGCATAGTCCCCTATGTGCGGGGGCGTGAGCGCAGCCGTAGCGTAGAGGTGATTTTGGACGAAACACGCGCACTTATTGCAAGCGGGTGTAAAGATATAACATTGCTCGGACAAAATGTCAATTCTTACGTGAGACAGGGGGACGGTTCTTTTGTCTCACAGACACATAGGCATACCCAGGAGCAGACAGGGATTGTGAGACAAGAGAACCGTCCCCCTGTCTCTGATTTCGCCAATCTCATCCGTGCAATCAACGAAATCGACGGTGAATTTCTCATCCGCTTTATGACCAGCCATCCTAAAGATGCTTCCTATGAACTTTTTAAGGCAATGGCTGAGTGTGATAAAGTGGCGCGGCATATTCATTTGCCTTTTCAGGCAGGAAGCAACCGTGTTTTAGAGGCTATGAACCGCGGTTATACCAAGGAAGGCTACCTTGAAAAGATTGCTATGGCAAGAGAGCTTATGCCTGACATTGTTTTAACCAGTGATGTTATCGTTGGTTTTCCCGGTGAGAGTGAGGCAGATTTTAAAGATACGCTGGATCTCATCAAAAAGGCTGACTTTGATGCAATGTTTACCTTTATTTACTCAAAACGTCCCGGCACGCCCGCTGCGGAGCTTCCCGATAATATTTCGAGGGAAGAAAAACAATCATGGTTTGAGCAACTGGTTGACCTGCAAAACGAGATTTCGGAGCGTAAGCATGAAAATTATATCGGAAAATCTGTTCGTGTTCTTGTCGATGGTGAAGCTGAGGGTGAGGAATATCCGCTCAGGGCCAGAACAAACGGGGGCAGGCTTGTACATCTTTTAAGCGCACCCAATTTAATAGGAAAGTTTGTAGAGGCTAAGATTACTCACTGCAATAACTGGTCGTTGTTTGGAGAGGTGTCGCTTTAGGAAAGGAGTTATCATCATTATGCCCAGAGTTGTTCCCGGAGTTGCTGTTGATATTGGGACCACTACAGTTGTCCTATATCTTGTCGATATTAAATCCGGCAAAAAGCTCGTAACTTTGAGCAAAGCCAATGAGCAGGTTCGTTACGGTGCCGATGTGACAAGCCGGATAGAGCACACTATTACACAAGACCACTCCACACTCACAAAGCTGATTCGGCAACAAATAAATTCAATGCTGGATGAAGCGTGTGAACTTGTTAAAATTGACCCGCATAGGATTTCAAAAATCACACTCGTAGGAAACACTGTTATGCAGCATCTTGTTGCAGATTTTTCTCCTGCCAGCATGGGTAGTGCTCCATTTAAGCCCCATTCTCTGTTTGGAGAGAGTCTTGCTATTTGGTCCGACTTAAATATTCGCAAGAAAGCTTCTGTATATTATGCTCCTGCGGTTTCAGGATTTATTGGAGGAGATATCACTGCGGGACTTTTGGCGGCAGGATTTGAAAGCATTGATTATCCCGCTTTGTTTCTTGATATCGGGACAAACGGAGAGATTGTGCTAAAGCACAACGGTACGTATTATTGCTGTGCAACTGCTGCGGGTCCTGCGTTTGAGGGTGCCGAGATTGAGAGGGGTATGGTCGCTGATAATGGTGCAATTTCACGTGTTAAACTTTCGGGAGACAGGCGAGTTATCGGCTACAGCGTGATTGGTGGCGGTGAGCCAAAAGGTTTTTGTGGGTCGGGTCTAATTGATTTGCTCGCTGCTTTGCTTGATAAAGGAGAAGTTGACGAAACCGGACGTATGGTGTCCGGCGATAGATTTTATGTTTACTCTGACATTGTCTCCATGGGTTCTCGCAAGGAAAGAAGTTCTATGGATTCCGAGGTATCTGCGCCCCCAAAGTCTGCGCCATACATCACTGCGGAAGATGTCAGAAAGCTCCAGCTTGCTAAAGCAGCAATTGCTGCCGGGATTGATATTTTGCTTCATTATGCAGGGATAAATGAGTCTGATATAAGACTTTTAGCTTTAGCCGGAGGCATCGGCAGCTTTTTAGACACGGCAAGTGCCGCCAGAATCGGCTTGTTTGACAAGGCGCTTTTACCTGTTTCATATCCTGTAGGCAATGCCGCAGGTGAGGGTGCCGTGCTCACATTGCTCGAAAAGGACGCAAAGGAACGACTTGAAATGATTAGAGCTAAGTGCGAATATATTGACCTCTCGGCAAATGCGTTTTTTAACGACAGATTTGTAGAACGAATGGGGTTTTGAGTGCAGCTTTCAGGTTTAAAACAGTGATGTACTCATATATTTGAGCCCACAGTCGTTTATAACAACGCCAACTTTTTTGCCTTTCATTTCATTTTTTAAAAGTCTAATTGCTGCTGCCACGTTTGCTCCTGAAGAAAAGCCTGCAAATACACCCTCCACTGACGCTAAATCGCGCGTAACCTCTATAACTTCATCTTCACATACAATTATAACATCGTCAATTATATCTGAATCTACATTAGACACACACTTTGCATAACCGCCGCCTTGGATTATGTGCATTGCTCCCTGCTCTATATCGGCACCATAATAAGCACATCCACGCGGCTCTACTGCATAACACCGAATCTCAGGATTCTTTCTTTTTAAGACTCTGGTATAACCCGCGAAAGTTCCGCCCGTTCCTATAAAATCGGCAAAAGCGTCTAAATTTTCACCCGATTGTTCCCACATTTCTTCGGCGGCAGGCTCCTGAGCTATTGAATTATCGCAGTTGTAAAACTGGTTAATCAGATAGGCGCCTGTTTCTTTTGCTATTTTCTCTGCTTCTTTTTCGACAAGCATAAGGTCGTCATTTGAAACTTTACCTTTTACAGAGTTTGGGGCTTGATCTACAAGCACCATTTCACCCCCAAATGCCTGAATCATTTTTACTCTCTCGATGGAGTTGCCTTTGGACATACAGCAAATAAACCTATAACCTTTTGCGGCACAAACCAATGCGAGACCTGTACCGGTGTTTCCGCTGGTGACCTCCAAAACAGGTTGATTTTTTTTCAAAAGCCCCTTTTTTTCTGCAGACTCTACCATTCCCAATGCAATTCTGTCCTTTTTACTAAAACTGGGATTTAAGTGCTCCAGCTTAGCGAAGATTTCTCCTTTGACGCCATACTTTGCAGTAAGCTTGTCAAGTCTGAGCAAAGGTGTGTTTCCAATGGCTTCAGTGATGCTTGTGATGTAGCGGGTCATGAAAGTACCTCCATGTAAATCATCGGGAATACGCTTTATTATCAGACATCAGCGCAAGAGTTAAATTTGCTATACGTTCAAGTTCTGAGACTGTTGTGTATTCTTCCGTACTGTGACATTTTTCCATAGCGTTTGCAATAGTCAAACCGCGCAGACCGTAATCGTGCAGGGCATTGAAATCGCTGAGTCCATGAGTGGGTGCGAGCGAAAACGGTACGCCAATTTGCTCGCAAGCAGCCTTGAAGCGCATGATAGCAGAGTGGGTTTGGTCGATTTCATATGCTACGCTGACGCGCTCTTCCTGCGTTTCCACCGTTGCACCAAGTTCTTTTGCCGATGCCTCAAAGAGAGCATATATTTTTTTTAGCTGTTCTTCCACCTCAGAGGGATTAAAACCTCGGAGTTCGCCTTTGACCGTACAAAATTCCGGCACAACATTTCCGGCACTGCCACCTTCAATGACACCGACGTTGACGGTCATATCTGCACCAACATGACCCAGCTCCATCCGGCTGATCGCCATTGCAGCCGCACGAATAGAGTGAATTCCTTCTTGCGGGGCAAACCCTGCATGAGCCGGGCGTCCGGTAATTTTTATTTTGAAAATTACAATTTCAGGGGCTGAGCTGGCAGCAGAGCCAACCGGTCCCGCTAAATCCAAAACATAAGCTTCTTTGGACTTAAGTACACTCATATCGAATACCCCGATGCCGCGACAATAAATCTCTTCTGCCACGGAGAATAAGATTTCAATCGGTCGATGAGGCTTGCTTGATTCCTTCAAAGTCTGAATTGCTTCTAAAATCGCAGCTACTCCTGAAAAATCGTCCGCACCTAAAATCGTGTCGCCGTTAGATGTTATTTTGCCATCTGGATGCACTACTGCTTGCTTTCCGAGACCGGGACCAACAGTGTCGATGTGACAGGAGAAAAGTATGGGAGGAAGGCTTAAATCACCCGGCAGATATGCATGCAAATTGCCGGTGTTCCCGCCAAGTTTTTGTCCCGCATCATCTTCATTGATCGTCATACCGAGTTTGGTAAAAAGTGCTATTAGATGATCAGCCATCTGCCGCTCTTGCAAAGAGAGGCAATCTATGGCTATGAGGTCTCGGAAAGTTTGGATGAGTCGATTTTTGTTAATCATAATAAGGAATGTTCCTTTCAAAATCTTTAGTCACAAAATGACTGCTGAAAGTAATGGTCATTTTGCGCCAGAAGCTCGGATTCGTTGATTTGCTTGCCAAGACATCCGATTGCCCGGACACATGTACCTCCTGTGATATTGCCGTAGCGGACACAGTCTGCAAAGGGGTAGTTGTGATATAGACCATATAGAAACCCGGCTAAAAATGCGTCGCCCGCACCGGTGGCATCAATTGCAGTTATATCGGGCAGTGGCGGAATGTGTGTCTTAACACCGTCTTCGCAAATCAAGCAGCCATCTTTATCAAGTTTGACTAGTGCCTTTGAAAAATACCTAGACAGCACATCAATGGCATCATCGGGATTTGTGGTGCCGGTCATAGCCATAGCCTCTTTTTGGTTGGGAGTGTAATAGTCGGCAAGTTCTAAGTAATCGGCGTATGTTTCTAAGTTCAAGTCCGGTTCCCATCCCATATCGAAAACCAGCCGTATGCCTTGCTTTTTTTGCCACTTGTGAAGCTCTATGAATAAGCGATCCATGATTGAAAACATAGCTCCGGTTGAGGCCTTTTGCATATGTTCAAAAGCTTCGCCGGAAATAGGGCAATCCTCTCGATAAGATACAAAAGTGCGATCTTGCGGTGTAATCATTGCTGAGGTTATTGTGAGGGGCATCCCTTTTCCGTTGTGTAGATTCACATATTCCATATTCAATCGGGCATATTCATCACGAATGAGGTTGCAAAACATGCTCTCCCCAAGAAATGTCGCCAACTTTACCGGCACATTGAGGTTGCGCAGATTAATCAGGGTTGCCGGAGGACCGCCGCCGATTTGTATGTCAAACTGTCCGGCGTATAACTCCGTCCCCTCTTCCGGAACGTGTGAAAGTCCAGCGTAGATTATATCACAATTTGTATAGCCTACCCCAAAGATAAAGCTCATGTCCAGTCTCCTAAATAAGTTTTGTTATGCTCAAAATACGCCTCACACAAACTTTTTGCACGAGAGTAAGAATTGACAAGCGGGTGCATCATGAGACACTCTATCGCAGCAACCTTACTTTTTTCGCGTAGGGCTTTGGAGGCAAGGCGTTCATATATTTTTACGCGCCGAATCAGTTCTTTGGGAATCTCGTCAATCTGCAAAAATTGATCTAAGACAATACCGTCTTTTTTAATAGTGCAGGATACCTCGACCACATCTGAATCAAGCAACCATGGTATTGCCCCGTTATTGGGGGCGCAGAGTATCATTTTCGCTTCTTTTCCTGACTGCACTGCCTCAATGTATTTTAGTGCCACACCGGCATATCCGCCTGGATCCGGGAAATGAGGGTCGAATTTGAACGGCGGTTTGTGTGCCGCAACACCTGTCTCATTTGTCATATACGCAGCTTCCCGTTTGCCATACCACTTCTCGAAAACAGCCAAACAAGAGTCAAAATCATTTTCTATGTCCATATCTGCGAGTGCTTTGTTCATTTCTATGTTAATTTCCCGAATCACCTCACCGCGGGTTATACCGGCTTTTAGAATATTATTAATCGCAATTTCAGTATAGAAATAGTAATAGAGGTATTCGTTTATGAGTAGCCCAAAACGGCGAGTCAGGTCTTTATCAAAATATTTCATCTCAGTTTGGGTATAAAGGCGGTCATCTTCAATGATTTTTTCAAGGCATTCAACGCCTTGAATTTTGATGCTGTCAAAAAATGACAGATGATTGAGCCCAAAGCACCTCCCTACCACATCGGCGGAGTTCACATCGTAGAGCCGTGCGATATCGTGCAGCAGTCCACTGGGTGCATCACATATGCCAAACGCAAAACCATAGCCGAGGTCTAACAAAGTCTGTGACACAACACCTGCGGGATTCGTGAAGTTGAACATTTTTACGCCGGGCTTTGCATGTTTACGAATCAGTTCGCAGTATTCCACCAAAACGGGCACGGAGCGCATGGCATAGGAAAAGCCTGCTGCTCCTGTAGTCTCTTGCCCTAAAACCCCGAGAGACAGAGCGATGCGTTCATCACCAATCCGCGCATCGTTACCCCCGACACGGATTGTGGTTATTATGTAGTCAGCGTCACGAACGGCGGCATATGCATCCGATGTGCTCCAAAAGTGAACTTTGGGGTCAATACGTGCGGCGACTTGCCGAGCCATAGCTGCGTAAATATTTAGTTGCTCCACGTCGGAGTCCATAAATACGATTTCGCGGATATTGCATTTTGCGGCGCGCAAGACCAGGCTTTTTGCCAAAAACATAGATCGGACACCGCCTCCTCCGATGACTGCAAGTTTCATGATAATGACCATGCCTTTCTTGTTTTCTTGAGACACAAAACGACCATGAAAAGGTATGGTCATTAACGTGCATTTAAAACAGGCTATCCGCTGTACTCAATGTAAGTGGGTTACGCGTATACAACGCCTCGGCATAGTTGCATTGACCAAGCATACCGTACCACTGTGCCATCTTTACTGCATACTCCGTAACATTTTGAGATGCGTGTGCATTGCAACAGGCAAGTTTCTCGTCCCATACATCATCTATATTGATAAAAATATCCGGCTTGCGCTTGTTTGTGCGCGGGTCGCCGCACATATAAAGTAACTCCTTTGGTTTCCAGTCAGAGCCGTCTGACGAATACTTGTTGAGTCCACCAACAAATGTTGCAGCATCAACGATGCGCGACACTGCCACATGATCCGGGTGATAATCATCTTGATGCAGGGTAAGCAAAATCTTCGGTGAACATTCCCGCAGGAGTGGAATTATGGTCTGCACTGCGTCTTCGCTGAAGAAGACGGCGGCATCAGGAAAATTGAGGTGTCTGAAATAATCAAGTCCTAAAAGTTCAACTGCTTTTTTCGCCTCCTGTTCGCGCATAGCTTGCTCAGCATACCCACCGGATTCGCCTCGGGTGCATATGATTAGACCTGTCTTTTTGCCTTCCTTTTTTGCCTTAAGGAACAGACCTCCCGCACATATTTCCAAATCATCCGGATGGGCTGTGACAGCCAGTATATCTACCATACTAATGACCATTCCTTTCCAAAATTGTTCAAGCTATCTATTCTTTTGTTCCTGTTATTGCTATCCCTTCGATAAATTGACGCTGGAAAAAGAAAAACAAAACAATCATTGGCCAAACGGCGAGAGTGCTTGCTGCCATAACATGCGGCCAAACTGTTGTATGCTCTCCTATCAGCATAGCAAGGCCTGCAGACAGTGTCAAGCGATTAGGCGATGTGTTTATGATAAGTGGCCACAAAAGTTCGCGCCAAGAATTTAGTCCGGTAAGAATAGCAAGGGAGATGAGTGCCGGTTTCATCAGTGGCATGAGAATCAGCCAATAAACCTGAAAGTAGTTACAACCGTCAATCCGTGCTGCTTCATCAAGTGACTTTGGCAAGGTCATAAAGAATTGACGCAACAAGAAAGTACCAAACACTCCGAAAATTCGAGGCAGCCACAGGGCAGTGAGTGTATTAGTGAGTCCTAAATCGACCATGATTTGAAAGTGCGGAATAAGGAAAATTTGCCCCGGCACCATAAGAAGTGCAAGTGCTGAAATAAATAATGCATTTTTAAACGGGAAGTTCAGTCGTGCAAAAGCAAAAGCCGCAAGGGAGCTTATAAAAACCTGTAATACAACAGTTACAATCAGCACGAAAAAGGTATTAAAGTAAAAATTTAAAAAAGGAAATCGTCCCCATACGTTTGGATAAGCACCTGCATACCATTCTTGCGGAAGAACAGTTACAGGTAAACGTATGCTTTCCTCAAAGCTCTTAAAAGAGGTGAAAATCATCCAGAGAAATGGACCCAGTGTAACCGCGACGGCACATAATAAGAAAAAATGTACGAGTAAATGTTTTTTTTGTTTCATCTCAATCCACCCCCCCCCTTATTCGTAATGAACCCATTTTTTTTGAAGATACATTTGAATGGCTGTGAACGCCATGATAATAACAAACAGCACCATCGCAATCGCAGCGCCGTAACCTTGATCAAAGCGCCGGAAAGATTCTTCGAAGAACCAGCTTACCAAACTGCGAGACGCTCCCCAAACTGCAGAGGGGTATAAAATCATAAGGAAAATAAAATCAAACACTTGAATGACTTGAATGATTGTTGTGACCAGTACAAAAAAGATGACAGGCGACAAAAGCGGCAATGTGATTTTAAAAAATTGCTGTGAAGAACTGGCTCCGTCAATTTCTGCCGCCTCATAGTAAGTCCGTCCGATACCCTGCATACCTGCGATAAACAGCACCATTTGGTGTCCAACCGAGCTCCAAATCAACACGAGAGAAATCGCAGGGATGACAAATTGCGGATCGGCAAGCCACGGCACACCCTCTATACCAAAAAAACCGAGAGCAGCATTGATAATGCCGAACCGATAATTCAAAAGGCCACGCCAAATCAGACCTATAGCTGCCGGCATGGTTACAGCGGGTAAAAATATCAAAGTACGATAAATACCTTTTAATTTTATTTTTTTAGTGAGCCAGTTGGCAAGCAAGAGTGCGAGAATAATAATCGTCGGTACACTTATAAACACATATTGAAGTGTTTGCCAAGTCGCTGTCGGAAGTCTGGTGTCATTAAATAAGCGGGTGTAGTTTTCCAGCCCGATAAAGCTCGTTTCACCAAATGTGGTTTTATCAGTAAAGCTGTACCAAACGTTTTGGAAAAACGCATAGAAAAAGAACACGCCAAGCCCTGCCATAAGCGGCAAAATAAACAAGTATCCCGCTATGGCTTCTTTTCTTTTCATTGTACTCACAAAACCACCCACCTTTGAAATTCGTCCTCCCACTCAAAGAATGGGAGGACTATACTTTTGTAATAATGCGAAGAGCTGTTAGTTCATGCCCAGTGCTTCCAACAATCTCTCTTGAATCTGTGCTGCTCCATCTTCCGGTGTCACCATTCCTGCAAAAATTTGCGGAACAACGTCATTTATGATACCCATTACGTCGGTCAAACGTTCATGGGTCGGGAACGGAAATGCTGTCGGCAGCGCTTCAAGTATAACAGAAGAGTCAATATTGTTGAATACGTAGTGTGGGTATGCAGCCAAGAAAGCCGGCATGCTGATACCTGTTTCTGCGCGGATACGGTTTGCATCGTAACCTGCAAGGAATTGGATGAGTTGCCATGCTTCATCTACATGGTCGGTTGTTGCATTCATCGTAAACGCCATGCCGCCGAGAACAGAGTGATTGTTTGCAGCTTGGCTCGGCTGTGTAATGATACCGATATCCGAAGCAAACGACAATCCGTCAATGACAGAAGCTCTCCATGAACCGGCATAAATCATAGCAGCCTGTTGGGCGCTGAAAATGTCGATACCGATTGTATCGGTCAGGATAGCGTGAGACGGCATTACGCCTGATGCCATAAGGTCAAGCACATTTTGGTATGCACGAATGGTTTCCGGCAGGTCAAAGCCCGGACGGAAAGTTTCAGGATGCAGTATGTATCCACCGTTTTGAACGATAAAATTGAAGTGCGACGGTTGCGGGTCGAGTTCCATGACCAGAGCATATTCAGGGCCGCCTGCGGCTGCAATTGCGTCGCGCAATTCTTCGCCGATAGCAACCATGTCAGTCCACGTCCAACCCGGCTGCGGGGTGTCAACACCATATGCTTCAAAAATTGCCCGGTTGTAGTACACATTGACTACATCGTGTCCGACGGGAAGTCCCCAGATTTCGCCGTTGCGTGTGTATAACTCTACAACACCCTGCGTCCACTGCGACATGTCAACCCCATCACGTGCAATCAAATCTGTCAACGGTCTTAAAACACCTGCTTCGGCATAACGAGGCATGAAAGTGTTCATCCAGAAAACGTCAGGCAAATCATCAGCACCGGCGGCTGCGTCTAAGCGTGTCCAATATTGCGCCCAAGGTGTGAGTTCTATTTCGACTTCAATACCGGTTTGTGCTGTGAACAGGTCAAGAATGTCACGGTATACTGTTGCTTGAACTTCGTCCCACATAGCAAAACGCAGGGAAACGTCGCTTGTCGGTTGCTCTGCTTGTGAATCGTCAGCAGGTGCGTCTGCTGCAGGGGGGGTTGCAGGTGTGTCCGCAGCAGGGGGGTCTGCCGCAGGCGTGGTCGCAGGTGCGGAATCGCCATTGCCGCAAGCGACAATCAAAAACATCGCTGCCAGCGCGAGTACCAGCACACTAAAAATCTTTTTCATTCAATAATTCCTCCTAAATGTTGTAGTTGAATAATTTTTGCGCATACACATTCACGCAATATGTCAAAATATTATCTGCGTGATATGGGTAAAGTTCATTGTAGAGTATTCGCAGCCTTGTGTCAAGACTGTTTTTGGCATTTTTTTATAATGTTTTTACCACTTTTCCATAGATATAGCGCAAACTTAACAAAGAGTTGATTGTTTGTTCGTATAATAACTTTACAATTTCACGGGTTGACCGCTTTTCAGAGATTCTCCTGCCGCCGCAGCCAGACGAAACGCTTGAAGTCCATCTTCTATGCTTACTGAAACATTTAAATCGGTGCTTATAGCTTCAACAAAATTTTTCATTTCTTCCGCAAATGATTCCATGTAACGTTCTAAGAAAAAATATAGAGGTTTTTCGCTTGCAACGCCTTGTGCGGTACTAACAACAGCGGTTGACAGCGTGTCATTGCCTATCTGCACCTGTCCCTTGCTTCCAAACACTTCTACGCGCTGATCATATCCGTAAGCTGCCTCACGAGAGTTGTCAATAACAGCCAGCGCACCATTTTTCATAGTTATTGTGATGATTGCCGTATCAATGTCACCTGCTTCACCTATGGCAGGGTCAACAAGATTTGCTGCTTGGACATAAACAGTATCCGCCTCAGAATTTGTGAGATATCGCAGCATGTCAAAGTCATGAATGGTCATATCCATAAACATTCCACCGGAGACTTTGACATAAGAGGCAGGTGGTGCCTCCGGGTCGCGGGAAGTTATCTTGACTATGTGTTGCGCACCAATGCGCCCATCTGCAATTACCTGCCGTACAGCGCGGAAATTGTGATCAAAACGACGATTGAAGCCAACTTGATACTTCAAAGATGTTTTGGACAGCGCATCCTTTACCTCTAAAATTTCTTCCAGATTTTGAGACACAGGCTTTTCGCAGAACACATGCTTTCCGGCAATAATTGATTCAATTGATATAGAGGCATGTGTGTCGGTAGATGAACATATTAAAACCGCATCAATTTCGGAATCAGCTAAGATTTCTTTGTAATCTGTGGTGCATTTAGGTATGCCGAAACTGCTTGCCCATTCACGAATTTCATCCGTCAAGAACGGGTCTGCAATGGTTTTTACTTTTGCGCCGGGAACTTGGTATGATATGCTTTGTGCATGTACTTTCCCTATGCGTCCCGCACCGATGATGCCAAGGGTTTTCATTGTGAATCCTCCTTAAAACATAAAGTTGATGGTATGTTAGTGTTAAGATTATACTATATTTGCCATAAACTTATCAAGCAATTTTGCAAAAAACATCAAATTCCTTGCATTTTCTTTATAATCGTAGTATACTTCCCTCTAAATACACAAAAGGGGAGTGGATATGTTGAAATCATTTCGACTCAACGAAATGGAAATGTATATTGCAGACAATGGTACCGTTACCATGCAAAATCTTTGCAATCACTTTGATGTGTCTATCAGCACAGTACGACAAGACGTAAGCAGATTGGTACTAAAAGGTGCAGTAAAAAAGGTATACGGCGGAGTGAGCAGTGTACGTACAAATCAGATGGTGCCGTTTGAAGAACGAAAAGCGCGCAACTTCAACCACAAGCAAGCAATCGGAAAAAAGGCTGCTGATTTACTGAAAAACCACGACATTGTGTTCATTGACTCCGGCACAACGACAATGCACGTAATTGAGCATATTCCGCTGGAAAAAAAAGTGACCATCCTGACACACAGTATGAGCGCCATACATGCTGCTATTCCTCACGACCACGTGGAGCTGATTGTTTTGCCCGGCAAGATGGATAGGAAGACTAATTCTTTTCTGACGGCAGATTTGCGATATCTTGAACAGTATAACATTACCGTTGCCCTGATGGCGGCAACGGGTATATCTGCGAGCGGTGATGTGACTAATTCATCTATTATAGAGCACGAAATTAAGCGCAAAGCCGTGAAAAAAAGCGAACGAGCTTATCTTCTGGTCGATTCCAGCAAGTTTCAGCGAGTAGCGCTTGTTACTTATGCGCACTTAAACCAGTTTACTGCGGTCATTACAGACGAGGGGGTTTCCCCTGATGTGTCGAAACTGATTCACGAAGCGGAGATTGAACTACAGGTATCAAATATTTAGCAACACATAACGGAGGGTCATTTTATGCAAACAAAATCTAAGTGTATTACAGTAGCGCAGGCATTAGTCCGATTTCTGGATAATCAGTACGTATCTCTGGACGGAAAAGAGGAAAAGTTTGTTGATGGCATATTTACCATCTTTGGTCATGGAATTGCGGTAGGGCTGGGGCAGGCATTAGACGAAAAGCCCGGCAATCTTAAAATATTCCAAGGACGAAACGAACAAGGAATGTGCCATGCGGCGATTGCGTATGCAAAACAGCTCAATCGCAGAAAAATCATAGCATGCAGTTCATCTGTAGGTCCCGGTGCTGCTAACATGGTGACTGCGGCAGCGACGGCGACGGTGAATAACATTCCCTTACTTTTGTTTCCGGCAGACACTTTCGCAAGCAGACAGCCGGATCCGGTATTGCAGCAACTTGAAAAATCAAACGGACTGAGCACCACAACAAACGATGCTTTTGTTCCCGTCAGCAAATATTTTGATCGCATTATTCGTCCCGAGCAGCTAATGACGGCAATGATAAACGCCTTTCGCGTATTAACAGACCCTGCGGAGACCGGTGCTGTTACTATTTCGCTTCCGCAGGACGTAGCGGGCGAGGCGTATGATTATCCGGAATATTTTTTCCAAAAACGAGTCCACCGCATCACGCGACCTGTGGCTGTCAAAGAAGAATTGGATGAAGTGGCACAAATCATAGCAAGCGCCAAGCACCCCATAGCCATCGTTGGCGGTGGTGTGAAGTATTCAGAGGCAGGGGAGGTAATGGAAGAGTTTTGCAGCGAGTTTAAAATTCCTTTTGGCGAAACGCAGGCAGGAAAGAGTGCGTGTCTATCAAGCCACCCCATGTGCGTAGGCGGCATAGGTGTGACCGGAACACTCGCAGCCAACACGCTCGCCGGCAATGCAGATTTAATAATAGCGGTTGGCACACGGCTTGCCGATTTCACAACGGGGTCGAAAAGCCTTTTTAAAAACCCAAATGTAAAGGTCGTCACTATTAATAACAATCGTTATCATGCGCAAAAGTTTGATGCGATAAAAGCAGAGGGCGATGCAAAGGTGACTTTAGAGGCACTTTCCGTAAAACTGCATCAGGCGAACTACAAGAGCGGTTATGTCAATGAAATTTCCGATGTAAAGGCGACTTGGGACACAGAGCTGAAACGCTTGGCTGAATATAAATATGATGAAAACTTCAAGCCAAATATCAACTTTTTTGACCCGCGAACGGTAGGAGAATTTATATCACTGACAGGCGGTATGCTAACACAGGCGGCGGCTATTTTTACAATACGGGAAGCGATAGGTGAAAGTGATACCATAATTACCGCAGGCGGAAGCCTCCCCAGTGACCTGCAAAGGATTTGGACGACAGATAAGAGGGGTGGCTATCATGCAGAATATGGTTATTCTTGCATGGGTTATGAAGTCGCAGCGACAGTAGGTGTGAAATTGGCCGAGCCGCAAACCGAAGTATGGGCGTTTGTCGGGGATGGGGCATTTCAGATGCTGCATAGCGAGATTATGACCGCTATGCAAGAGCGGCTGAAAGTAAATATTCTGCTGTTTGATAACTGTGGTTTCGGGTGCATCAACAATTTGCAAATGTCAAACGGAATCGGAAGTTTGGCAACCGAATTCCGATATCGTGATAAAAAGGACGAACTAAAAGGAAATCTTATACCGGTTGATTATGCCAAAGTGGCAGAGGGATATGGTCTAAAAAGTTACACAGTCAAAACACCGGAAGAGCTCAAAGTTGCTTTAGCGGACGCAAAACAGCAGGAGAGAGCAACGTTGATTGATTTAAAAGTTATCCCTAAAACCATGACTGACGGATATGAATGTTGGTGGAATGTTTGCGCAGTGGAAAGCGGCGGAAACGAAGCAGTGCGACGTGCTTGTGAAGATGTGAAAGAAACTCGATCCAACGCGAGACAATATTGATTATACACGGAGGAGAGCTTAATGTTAGATTCAAATAAGATAAAACTTGGTATCTGCCCGATTAGCTGGACAAATGACGATTTGCCTGAACTGGGAGCAGAGAACACTTTTCAGCAGTGCCTTTCTGAAGCGGCTTTAGCAGGCTATGAGGGGACCGAGATTGGCAGTAAGTACCCAAAAGATGCAGACACATTGCTTTCTTACCTTTTGCCGCGCGGTCTATCAATTGCGAGTGCTTGGTTTAGCTCATTTCTCATTTCAGAGCCATATGCGGAGACCGAGAGTAGCTTTATTAAGCGTCGTGATTTTCTCCATGCTCTGGGATGCAAGGTTGTTGTCGTAAGCGAGCAAGGATACAGTATCCAAGGAGAAATGGATACACCGATATTTGAAAAAAAATATGTTATGAACGATGCACAGTGGGAAACACTCGCAAATGGCTTAAATAAACTTGGTGCGAAAGCGAATGAAAAAGATATGTCTCTCGTCTTTCATCACCACATGGGTACGGTAGTTCAGACTGCAGAAGAAGTAGATAGACTGATGGAAATGACAGACCCGAATCTTGTGTCCTTGCTGTTTGATACCGGTCATGCAGCATATTCCGGCGACGACCCTGTGGCTATGCTAAAAAAGAACATTGACCGCGTGCGTCATGTTCACCTCAAAGATATCCGTCCGGAATTGGTTGAAAAAGTAAGAAAAGAGAGTTTGAGTTTCCTGAAAGGAGTATTTCTCGGTACATTCACAGTTCCCGGCGATGGTGCAATTGACTTTGTACCGATATTTAAGATTTTGTCCGACAGTGGGTACACCGGTTGGTGTTTGGTAGAAGCCGAACAGGACCCGGCAATAGCAAACCCGTTCATATATGCTGTAAAAGCAAGAAAGTACATTCGGGAAAAGGCAGGGATTTAAAGGTGAATCAAAAAGTATTCGGCTATCCGGAATTTGATGGAGCAGGTGAGCGCCTGTTAACCACCTATGACGGCCTATATCGGAATATGTTGATGGATATTCGCATCTATCGTATGAACGCCGGGGATATTCGGCGGTTTCACAGCAGCGACGAGGAGATTGCAGTTTTATTGCAAAAAGGGCATATTGTATTCAAATGGGACGGAGAGTGTCATGCATGTGTCAGGAAAGATGTGTTTACCGAAGGCCCGTGGGCAGTGCATATCTGCCGTGATACAGAGCTTATTGCAGAGTGTCTGAAAGACGGGACTGAAATTTTAGTACAGCGCACCCACAATAACCGAGAATTTGCCTCAAAGCTCTACAGCGAAAAGGAAGCCCCCTGGAATGATGTTTGCCGAGGCAAGTTTGGGGACACTGCAAACCGGCGAGTCAATACAATTTTTGACTACAACACAGCACCTTATTCAAATATGGTATTAGGAGAAGTGTTAAACGACCCGGGCAACTGGTCGGGTTATATCCCGCATCACCACCCTCAGCCGGAAGTGTATTATTTCCTGTTTGATCGACCGGAAGGTTTTGGTGCAAGTTATGTAGGAGATGAAGTTTATAAAAGCACAGACGGCAGCTTCTCTGCCATTCCCGGCGGAGTGACTCACCCGCAAGTGTCGGCACCCGGCTTCATCATGTATACCTGCTGGATGATTCGCCATTTAGAAAACAACCCCTGGGTTGACCGCATTGATGATAAACGATATACATGGTTATACGGTTGGAAAGGAGACGAGGGTCATGCTTTATAAAAGTCCATTGCACGAGATGAGTCAAACAACCCCCACCATGTTTTGGAATGACAATTGTGCACCCGAAGATATTAAGTTTGCGATAGAGCACGGTTGCGTGGGTGCTACGACAAACCCTGTGATTGTAGGGCAGGTATTGGAAGCGGACTTGGATACTTATGTTCCGGTAATTAAAGAATTTATTGCCCAAAATCCTTTCTCAACAGAAGATGAAATTGCCTGGCTGGTAAATGAAAAAATGGCTGTAGACGGAGCGAAACTGCTTTATCCTATATTTATGGAAACAGGGGGGCGCACCGGATTTATTTCAATACAAACTAACACAAAATACTACAAAAATTACGAAAAATTAGCTGCACAGGCTAAGCATTTTTCCGGTCTTGCGAAAAATATTATGGTGAAGATTCCCGCAACTGCCGCCGGAATTACTGCCATAGAGGAAAGCACCTATCAGGGAGTGAATGTCAATGCCACCATCAGCTTTTCTGTCTCCCAAGCACTCGCTGTAGCGGAGGCAATAAAACGCGCCATGGAGCGTCGCGCTGCCGAAGGACTTGACAACTCCTTTTTGCACCCTGTTTGTACCATAATGGTGGGTCGTGTAGATGATTGGTTACACGAGGTTTGCGAAGCTGAGGATATCACCGTGGATCCAAATGCGATTGTCATGGCAGGTGTGGCTGTTTTCAAACACGCCTACCAAATATATAAAAAGCGCGGATATCACACCCAACTGTTATCTGCGGCATATCGGCATCATCACCACTGGTCTGAATTCATTGGAGGAAATGTATCGCAAACCATACCGCCAATGTGGATTCGGCGCTTTGTAAACAGCTCTATAACAGTAGAAAACAGAATGGATAACCCGGTAGACCCTAAACTGCTCGACCAGCTGAAAAAACAAATGCCCGAGTTTCTCAAAGTATATGAGGAAGATGGAATGATGCTCGATGAATTCGATCACTATGGCGCAACCAGGCGCACACTCATGCAGTTCTTCAGCGGATATGATAAAATGGTCAACATTGTACGGAAAATTATGATAGAGGCATAAGGGGGGTATTAAATTGGCAAATCTTTTTTTTTCACCGCAGATTACGGTATCAGGTGAGGGTGCACTTGAACTTGCGCAGTCGCAGATTTCGCGGCTGGGTAAAAAGGCACTCATAGTAACAGATGAGGTTATGGTAAAACTTGGCAATGTCAGTAAACTGACTGATTTACTGACACATATTGCAGTCAAGTTTGTAATCTATTCAGAAATAAACAACGAACCAAATGATTTGGCTATAGAAAAAGGTGCTGCACTATACCGCCACGCAGACTGCGATTTTCTCATAGGTCTGGGCGGAGGAAGTCCTATAGATGCTATGAAAGCCATTGGGATTGTAGTCAGCAGCAGCGGAAGCATCTGTGACCATCTCGGTAAAATAATCGACACACAGTCGCCAGCCATGTGCGCCATACCAACTACGGCAGGCACCGGCTCAGAGGCAACACAGGTCACTATTATCACAAATACAGAGGCAGGAATAAAAATGCTCCTGAAAGGACCTTCCCTACTGCCTAACTTGGCAATTGTTGACCCTATATTTATGCGTTCTTTACCGCCGGAAATTACGGCGGCAACAGGGATAGATGCACTTTGTCACGCAGTAGAGGCATATACATCACGAAAGGCTTTTGACCTGTCTGACACTATGGCAGTATCGGCAATTCGCCGCATCTTTGCCTCCCTGCGTCCCTGTCACAAAAATGGAGACGACATGGCAGCGCGGACACAGATGGCAATTGCGTCTTACGAGGCGGGATTGGCATTTAGTAATGCCTCCGTCACCATCATCCACGGCATGAGTCGCCCGATTGGTGCGCTATTCCATGTACCCCACGGCATTTCAAATTCCATGTTGATTGGAACCTGTCTGGAATTTGCCATACATGGCTGTCCCGAGCGATTTTGTTTCTTAGCTAAAGAAATAGGTGTATATGAACAGGGGATGAGCGATTTTGAAGGAGCGCAGGCTTTTGTACGTACAGTCACAACACTGTGCAAAGATTTGGGAATAAAGACGCTTGCAGAGTTCGGTATCCCGCGAGAAGCATTTTTTGCTCAAATTGATAAGATGGCAATTGATGCGCTTGCTTCAGGCAGCCCCGGCAACACGGTGAGACAGCCGAGCAAAGAAGAAATAGTGACTATTTATCAGTCACTCTACGAAGCATCATGATTGGAATTATTCTTGGTCTCGCTGTTTTGATGTTCTTGGCGTTTCGCGGCTGGTCTATACTTTGGGCAGCCCCGATTGCAGCTTTGATTGTGGCACTGACAAACGGTCTGGATTTACTTGGCGCATACACTGTAACTTATATGGAGGGCTTGGTCGGGTTCGTCTTAAATTGGTTTCCGGTATTTATGCTCGGAGCCATATTCGGCAAGTTGATGGAATATACAGGCATGGCAAAGTCTGTTGCCATCTGGCTGTCTAACAAAATAGGCAAAAAACGCGCAATTTTGGCAATAGTGGTGTCTTGTGCAATGCTGACCTATGGTGGGATTAGCTTGTTTGTTGTTGCATTTGCCATCTATCCGCTTGCCCTGACGTTGTTTCGTGAAGCGAAAATCAGCAGAAAGATTTTGCCCGCTACAATCGCTGTGGGAGCGTTTACCTTTACAATGACGGCTTTACCCGGCACACCGCAGATTCAAAATTTGATACCCATGCGTTATTTTAACACAACTGCAATGGCCGCACCCGTGATGGGAATCATTGCAGCAGCGATTATGGCAATTTTGGGATATCTGTATCTCATATATCGTCAAAAGCAACTGACTGCCACAGGAGAAGTTTTTGTTGAACCGGCAGAAGAGCAGACATCTGCTGATGACGAAAAACTACCATCTGTCGCACTGTCTGTGCTTCCGCTGGTCTTTCTGATTGTTACGTTTAATATACTTAATTTTCACATTATCACAGCACTCGCAGCAGTTAATGTATTGATTTTGGTCTTAAATTATAAAAAGTTTCGGGGCTTTCCGAAAGCCATCAATGCAGGAGCGTCAGATTCCTTAATCGCTATTATGAATACCAGTGCCGCAGTCGGGTTTGGCGCAGTTGTGCAAACTTTGCCTGCATTTACCCGGCTAACTGAAATGCTTGCAGAGATACCCGGAACACCGCTGATTTCTCTTGCGGTTGCAGTTAATCTCATAGCAGGCGCAACAGCGTCTGCATCAGGGGGCTTAGGCATAGCTCTGCCGGCTTTGGGTGAGCAGTATTATCAGCTTGCTATGCAGGCAAATATCTCGCCCGAGGCTCTGCATCGTGTCGCTTCCATTGCATCCGGCGGACTTGATTTACTGCCGCACAACGGAGCAATCCTAACGCTGCTTGCGGTTACGGGTATGACCCACAAAGAGAGCTATAAAGACATTGCTATAGCAACAATTGTCGTTCCGCTCATTGCGCTTGCAGTCGTAATAGCACTCGCCACACTCGGAATATATTAAGTAATAAGGAGCGACAAAAGCCGCTCCTTATTTATTTGCTGCGCTTACTTTAGTTTACAGAGAATTAAGGCTTTCGGGGTTTAGAATCAGCACAGGGCTGTCTAATCTCTCGCGAGTGGCTACTTGGCGAATGTATTGGGATGAATTTACCGATTCTCCTTCGTTTACAACGCCCTCCAAGAAGTTCGTGATGTATTCAACCGATACAATCTCATCGACAATCACTCCGCGTTTTTTATCACCCGTTTCGATAACCATCATCATAACGGGATCGTCTTCATTCTCTTTGGCGGATACATAGTCACCCAAGCCAAACAGGGCACGTAAGTCCAGCAGGTCAATCATGTCGCCTCTGGACTTTGTTATGCCGGGACTGTGACTTGCGGCATCTACCATTGGTGTGATTTCACCGATTATCTCGATTGACAGTACGTTTTTGCTGTTGATGCCGTACTCTGTTCCGTCTACACCAAAAACAATCCACGGGTAATCTGCTTCAGTACGCTCGTCTTCGGATTCCTCCCCCAAAAGTTCACGGCGAAGTTCTTCCTTCAACTCGTCACGCAGTTTTTGCTTTAGTTCCTCCATGGAAAGTTCATCTGCTGTTTTCATTGCAACGCTCATAAAAACTGCCTCCTTCATTTATGGTAAATTTAACGAGAATTCCTTAGTGTGTAATAGAATACCTCAAAGTTGAAAGATTAGCAACAATATTATGTGCGTTTTATGAATATTTTACATTTTTGTGACAATTGCCAATGATATAGGGGCTGTTTTCAGGGCAGCCCCTATATCATATTATGGATAACTCAGTATTTTCCGAAGCCGCTGCTTTGGATATTCAGGTGCTCAAAGTTTTCCGCATCCGGCTTCGTATATGCAGAAACTTGCGAGATACCCGGAGCTATGTCTGAAAGTCTGCTGAAATCACCTGTGTTCTTTAGTTTAAACCGAGAAACCAACTCTTCCAAAATCGCAGATTGCCCGCTCATTTCTTCAGATGCTGCGGCTGATTCTTCTGCTGTTGCGCTGTTTTGTTGTACGACTTGGGCAACTTGGTCGATACCGGTGTTGATTTGAGTAATGCCTTGCGACTGTTCTTCCGACGCTTCTGCGATGCCCGAAACGAGCTGGCTTGATTCTGTTATACCTGTCACAATTTCTTTTAGGCTTTTTGCGGTATTCCCTGCAATCTTTGTACCGAGTTCCGCTTTGCCCATAGAGTTTTGAATCATAGCGCCTGTGTCTTTAGCGGCTTCCGCACTTTTTGAAGCGAGATTTCTGACTTCCTCTGCGACAACTGCAAAGCCTTTGCCGTGTTGCCCTGCTCTTGCTGCTTCTACGGCAGCGTTGAGTGCCAAAATGTTTGTTTGGAAAGCAATATCGTCAATCGTCTTGATAATCTGGCTGATAGATTGACTTGCCTCGTTGATATCTTTGACTGCCGAAATCATGTCATCCATCTGATTACTGCCCTTTAGAGCACTTTCTTTAATTGTTGCAGAGAGTTTTGCCGCTGCTTCCGCTGTTTCGGCATTTTCTTTTGTCTTGCGTGCAATCTCGCCGATTGAAGCCGAGAGTTGCTCAATTGAAGCCGCTTGCTCCGTTGAACCTTGTGCCAGCGTCTGTGCGCCGTCTGCGACCTGTTTTGAACCGACAGAAACCTGAGTTGTTGAGCTATGAATATTCGAGAACATATTGTTGAGATTATCAACCATGCTGTGTAACGAGTTGCCCATAGTGTCTTTTTCTGATAGTCTCAAAACATCAACAGTCAGGTCGCCGCCTGCGATGGTTTCCAAATCACCGGAGATGTGCGTTACATGGTCCACAAATTTTATACTGTCTTTGATTGCCTGGCCTATCTCGTCTTTGACTTCAGAGCATACCGAAATAATCTTCAACTCTTCGGGGGAAATTGAAATATCGCCTGTTTTACCGGCTCTGTTCATAAATGCGGAGAGAGTACCCAGAGGTCTGCTTATGAGCCTTGAAATATAAAGTGCAAGGAATAAGGAAATGGCTATGGTTGCCACAAGCACAGCAATTTGAATTATTGTGAGTCTTGAAGCCAGAGCATCCCCCTCTGTGTGCGACACTACAGCCCACTCGTGATTTATTTTGGCACTTTCCTCCAAACCCGAGGTTATTGGTGCGATAATAGCATCACCTTCTGTTGCATATAGTTCATAAGCCTCATCAAATCTGCCCTCATTTATGAAGCCGAAGATGCGATTTTTCAAGGACGCGTACTCCGTCAGCCAAGTTTGCCTTGCTGTCAAGAAGGCTCCTTCCAGCGACTGATCGACGATAGTCAGCTCATAAATCGCAAAATTTTCTCCGGCAATCCTGTCAAACTCGGAAAATTGCGCCATGGTGCTCCTTACCCTTTCAGGATTTTCCTGATGTAAAATCATAGTGCGTATAGCGTTACCCTCATTTGCAAACAGTTCTCTTAAGTTGCCCATTGCTTCAACTGCCAATAAATTTTCTGAGTAGAGTGCATTTTGAGAACTGCTTAGTTGACTCATACCCACAATTCCGATTGCTCCGACTATGGTTGCCAAAATAATCACTATTAGGAAACTTACGATAAGTTTTGCGGATACTTTCATGTTTTTCATGGCGAAATTTTCTCCTTAAAGATGTTTTATTTTTGACTAATAATATCCATTTTTTGCTAATATTCATTCTGTTTTATTTTTTGTTTTCCCGAGTATTTCTATGAGTGCAGAACAAATTTTGCAAAAGATGCGTATGCAAATAGTAGCACCATTTGCTCCCCTGTGTCAACGGCAAATAGTGCTATTATCTCTGGTTTTTCAGTTGTTTATAGTGTACTTATATTGTTCGAAATCGGTTCATTCCGCATTTGAAACCACTTGCACTGCACCCTCGTTTGAAGATAGATTTACATATCGTAACGGAGTTGCATAATTGGATATTATTTCAGTAGCAATCATATCCTCTATCTCTTTTTGAATTAACCTGCGAAGATTTCTTGCTCCGTATGCTTGCGAGAACGCTTTTTGCGTAAGGTATTCAACAAGGCTTTCGTCATAATGCAATTCTATATGTTTTTCAGCCATCGCCTCACGCAGTTCACTTAACATCAGCCTTGCAATTTCCTTAAAGGCGTCTTCATTAAGATGGTTGAAGTAAATAATTTCATCTACGCGGTTTATAAACTCGGGACGCAGAAAATCTTTTAGAGCTTTTTCAGCTTTTTCTTTGCCCTGCTCGTCTGTTGTTCGGTTGAAGCCAACTGCTCCATCTTTTCTGTCGCTGCCTGCATTTGTGGTCATAATAATTATTGTGTTCTCAAAGTTGATTGAACGACCCTGTGCATCTGTTATGTGTCCATCGTCAAGGATTTGGAGCAATATATTCATTACATCGGGGTGTGCTTTTTCTATTTCATCAAACAGCACTACACTGTACGGCTTTCGACGGATTTTCTCTGTCAGTTGCCCCGCATCATCGTAACCCACATATCCGGGCGGTGAGCCTATTATGCGTGATACTGCGTGTTTTTCCATAAACTCGGACATATCCAGCCTGATGAGCGACTCAGGTGAGTCAAATAAGTCAAGCGCAAGCCTTTTTACAAGTTCTGTTTTCCCTACGCCTGTCGAACCTATAAATATAAATGACACAGGTTTGCGTTTTGCGGAAATTCCGACTCTGTTTCTTTTTATCGCCGAGCACACATTATCTACAGCTTCATCTTGTCCCATTATGTGCTCTTTTAAGCGAATGTTCAGTTCTGAAAGTCTCTTGTATTCATCCTCACGAATGTTGGATGCAGGAATTTTCGTCCACAGTTCTATTACCCTTGCCAGGTTGTCGATTGTAAGTGCGGGTTTTCCCTCGTTTTCGAGCACATTTAACTCGTCTGTCAGTCGAAAATCCATGCTGCGGATTTCAGCAAGTCTTGCGTAGTCACTTCCATCAGGAGCTGACAAAATTAAGTCACGTTCTTTTTGCAAATCAGCTTTTTCTTTTGCTATTGCGTCTTTTCTGGCAATTATTTCACTTTTCAGGTTCATGTCTGAGCAAGCCTCATCTATAAGGTCTATTGCTTTATCAGGCAGGAATCTGTCTGTTATGTATCTCTCTGCTAAAACAACCGCTTGTCTTGCCATTTCATCTGAAATGTGAACACCATGAAAGGTCTCGTAGTATCCTTTGATTCCTATGATTATTTCTATGGATTCGTTAACGGAAGGTTCGCTTACCACAACCGGTTGAAATCTGCGTTCAAGCGCAGCATCTTTTTCGATGTGTTTTCTGTATTCTGTGAAAGTCGTCGCACCTATGACTTGTATCTCACCTCGTGAAAGTGCGGGTTTGAGGATGTTTGCCGCATTCATTGACCCCTCTGCGTCTCCGGCTCCAACCAGGCTGTGAACCTCGTCAATTACCAGTATGACGTTCCCGTGTGCTCTGATTTCTTCAACAAGCCCTTTCATGCGGCTTTCAAATTGCCCTCTAAACTGCGTACCCGCAACCAACGCTGTGAGGTCAAGCAAATAGACTTCCTTACTGCGGAGTTTTTGCGGCACATCTCCGTTATAAATCCTTTGAGACAGTCCCTCGGCAATCGCCGTTTTTCCGACTCCGGGTTCGCCTATAAGACAGGGGTTGTTTTTTTGCCTGCGGTTGAGTATCTGCACAACACGTTCTGTTTCAGTATCACGCCCGACAATTTTGTCGAGTTTGCTGTCTGCCGCTTTTCGTGTCAAGGAAATGCAGTAATTTTCAAGATATTTTCTTCTCTTACTGCCTGTGCCCTCTTTTTCTTTTTGGTCGCGACCGTGCCTCGTATCTCTTGGCGGTGTATCTTCCGGACCGCCGAATAGTCTGTTTAGAAACGGGAATGTCGCTGTTTTGCCATCATCAACCGTGTTTTCTTCTTCATCAGATTCACCCAGCGCTTCAAGACCTCCCATAGCTTCCATCATTTCGTCTGTGAGGCTTTCCAAATCTTCGTCTGTCAGACCCATTCTTTTTATGATGTCTTCCACGGGTTTGATGTTGAGCTCGCGTGCGCATTTGAGGCAAATTCCCTCGTTTGTTGTTTGCCCGTTTTCAATTCTTGTTATAAATATAACTGCCGGACTTTTTTTACATCTTGAACAAATTGTTGGTTGCATTTTTACTCTCCAGATTCTTGCTTTTCTGTGTTAATTATTTTTACATATGATACTATATAGCTTGCCAGTGCCACCAGCGTTAGAGCTACGGCAACTGAAATCATTAAAACGGCTACGGCATCTGACAGATTTTGGAAAAGCATTAGCAATATACAGATTATAAAAAATGTCACTGTTGATGCTTTTCCTATGACATTTGATGCCGGTAATTCCTTGTGGCCTTTTTTATGTAATATCAGCCCTCCGGTTCCCATTAACGCTTCTTTTACAAAAAATACGCACACTGCCCAAAAAAGTATCGGTCTTGTGATTGTCAGGCAAGCTATGGCAGTGAATGTCATTAGTTTATCTGCAAGCGGGTCAAGTATTTTTCCGAGTTTTGATTGTGCTTGAAACTTGCGTGCGATTATTCCATCCAGTATATCGCTGAGTCCCGCGATAGCAAATATTAAGACAGCGAAGATGCGAAACTCGCTATGGTCGTTAAAAAAGACGATAACGAATACCGGAACCAGACAAATTCGGAAAAATGAAATAATGTTCGGTACTGCTTTCACCAATTCACCGCCTAAACTCCAAGCATGTTAGCTATGGGATTGTTGTTGACTAAAAAGTAAAGAACTGTTGTGTCTTCAAGTATTGGTAATATCACAAGTCCAAAATATCTTATAATTACGGCAAGCACATAGACGATAATTATTCCTTTTGCTATGCCGCATGCCGCTCCCGCTATAATATCAACAAATCTTAGTCCGGGAAGCGAAAAAACCAAACCTATCAAGTTGCCTATTACCGCGAAAACAATAGAAATCAGTAAAAATGCAACGGCAAAAACCCCAACGAATGCGAGTGAGCCTGTGAGCTTTGATGCAACTATTTCTATAAAAGATCTGCCGTCATCACCGTGCAATTCCAACAATCTGGACTGCTCAGCTATGGTTACTGCCGCTGCCTCCGGCAATCCAATTTCACGAAGTGTCATGTATGCTCTTCCGAAAAAATCATCACTTATTTCGTGGTCATGCGCAATCGGATGATACCGAATTCCCTCATCGTCGAGATCATTCATTGTCGATTCTATAATTCCGCTGGCGAACGGCAAAAGCAATACCTCTGCATCGTCTGAATATGCTTGCGCCGCAAAGTTTGCTACAAACAGAGCCAGTACCAGTGACACAACGCCGAATACCCCGCGTATGAGTCCGTTTTTATATCCTCTCCAGCCGCAGAATACGACTGTTCCGATAATTGCTATATCAATTAAAAAGCTAATCAACTTTTAATGTTCCTCCATTTTTTATCGACGCACCAACAAAGCTGAACTATCATTGGTGGCAAGTGCCAGATTTTCCCCAAGCATGAGAATTCTGTTTAATGCTACTGCAAACGGGCTTTCTTCAGAAAAAAGATATTCCTCCATGTTTTTATTGAAAAAAGTTATTCCGCTGCTCTGCAGTACCGCAAGCTGGCCGTAGCCGAACGACATCGAGACTATCTCTCTATGTACTCTGTGTTCCCCCATTATTGTTCCGTCATCTATGTTTACAGTTACGATTTGACCGGTATACCCCACACCGTAGTCGTATAGGTTTAGTGCTATAAACCCTTCTCCGTGTGCAAAGCTTCCAAGTCGTCTGCCTCTGAAATTAAAAATCTCTGTTCCCTCACCCGTGTCGTCTATGTGCAAGACCGAATCTGTGGATATGGCGACTATTTCGCCTGCTCTCGTGAATCTTATGTCGAATATGACTACTTCCCTGAGCTGAAATTGGTAGTACGGTTCGCCGTTATCTTCGTCAATTCCTCTGTAAAAGGTTATTCTGCTGCCTGCGTCTGCAAGATTGAGTATTGCAAGGTTGTTGTTATTTTCTGATATTATTGCCGTTACGGGAAACCCGCTCCCCAGATCTACTCTGTAGACTATCGAACCTTGATTGTTGTATACTTGTATTGTTCCGCGAAATGCTCCGGGTTCTTGTGTGACTACGGTAAACCACCCGTTTTGATTGATTGTTGCCGAGACGATTTGACCCGTTGTTTCTATTTCATGTATTAGTTGGTTTGAAGTAAATACTCTTACCTCTGTTCCGCCTATGTCAAATGCCAGAAAAGTTCCTGATTGCTCGGTTATTGCGGGGTTAAACATCCGAAAGGTGTCTCTCAGGGTTTCTTCTCCATCTGCATTTAAAACTTGTATGCCAAAAGTTCCTGCTGCAGCCACTGCTCCGCCGGACTTCGCAAACACTCTATTCCTCCCGATATCGAAACTTAGTTCATCGACAGTAAATACGGGACTTCGCCTTGGGAATATAGCAAACGTTCCGGATGAGACGCCTCGTATTATGAATGCGACTATTAACGTTAGCACCACCAGCACAGCAAGCACTATTACGTAACGTAGCCATCTGCGTTTTTTTTCTTTTTGCATATTATTGCTCTCCCAAGCAAACATTGCCACACAATTAACCAATTCGGTATTGTATCACAAGTTTGCCGAAAATGGAAGATTTAATTGTTTGCGGCATTGATTTTGACCGTTTTTATCGTTTTTATTATGGGTTTTCGTTTGTTTCTTCGGGATTCAGGTCACAGATATACTTGATTAAAATTTCGTTCATTTGCCGCAAATCAAGCGGTTTTGCGATAAAATCGTCAAATCCTTCCCGCTTAAACATTTCCTCGTTGCCTATAAGAGCATTTGCCGTCAGTGCAATAATTACACCTTCGTAGCCTGCCTTTCGCATTCTTTTCGTAGTTTCTATACCGTCCATTTTCGGCATCATATAATCCATAAATATTATATCGTATACATTGCCCTCTTCTGTTTTTTTCAAAGCTTCAAAACCGCTTGTAACCAAGTCTACGCTCAATCCGTAGTACGAAAGCAGACCTTCCACCACGTATAAATTAGTGTCAACATCGTCCACGACCAAAACACTGCCATGAGACATAGACCCAAGCGGGATTATAAACTCGTCATTTTGATAATTACTGGTATAGGTGAAGTTTCGCAAATTTTCGGCAATTTCCGCACCAATGGGAACGCCGTCTGTTGACTCCTGCATAACGGTGATAGCGAAAACACTACCCTTTCCGTATTCGCTTTGCACTTCGATAGTGCCGTTCATTTTCTCAACAAGTTTTTTTGTGATACTAAGACCAAGCCCCGTGCCTTCTGTTGTCCGGTTTTCTTCCATGTTAAAGCGTTTGAACATAGTAAACAAATGTTTCATATCTTCTTGTGTTATGCCCTGTCCCGTATCACTGACTACAAAGCGCAATATGACCTTATTCCCCTCCGTAGAGTGCTCTACCGATAATTTTATACATCCCTGCTCTGTGTATTTTACGGCATTGCTCAGTATGTTGTTTAAAATTTGTTTAAGCCTTAGCTCATCACCAAACAATCTGAGGGGCATACTTTCGTCCATCTCTAATATAAATTTCAGGTTTTTCACAGCAGCACGCACTATATTTAACTGCACAGTGTCATGAATCAGCTTGGGTAAATCATATTCCGCAGGTTCAAGCATCATATGTCCCGTTTCGATTTTTGACATATCCAGTATGTCGTTGATGATTCCAAGCAAAATACCACCCGAATCATATATTTTTTCCAAATCTGTAGTATATTCAGTGGGCAATCCTTCTTTTTGTAATTGAATTTGAGCAATACCGATTATTGCGTTTAAGGGCGTTCGAATTTCATGAGACATTGTCGCAAGGAAATCGCTTTTGCTTTTGTTTGCACTCTCTGCTTCATTTTTGGCAAGGTTTAAAGAAGCTATTGATTTATTCAGGGTTCTTGCAAAAGCGATTACGCAAACAATAAGCACGAAGAATATCAGTGCCAAAAGTATTATCATGATTCTAACCAAGGTCGTTACAACTTGCATTGCCACTTCCCTGTCTTGGAGCGTGATAATTGCCCAGTGGTCAGAATATCCGGGTAGCGGTATAGGTTCGAAGTTTACATAAAAGTCTCTTCCGTTAAGCGAAATTATTTCTATGCCGCTTTCTCCGTCTAAAACAGCCTCAATTATTGCCCTGTACTCCTCGGTTGCCTCAACTGGTTCTTCCGTGGCGGCAACGTTGCCAAATTCATCTATAACCGCATTCCCGTGTTCGTCCACAATGGGAATTGTGCGGGTAAGAGTTTTGTAGTTTACCAGCTTTTCCAAATACATACTGTTCGGGTGTGCCATAACCGTACCATTACCGTCGATGATAAATGAGTATAGCTCGTAAGCACCCTGCGCAAATTGAACTATTAAGGTTTGGATATATGCAAGGCTGATATCCGTGCCAAAAATTCCAACCTTTTCATCATCGTAATATATGGGCACATAAATAGAGACGCACGGAAGTCCCGTGCTTACAGATAAATATGCGTGGGAAACGAAGGGTCTCGGATCTTCCATCATACGAGCAAACCACCATCGGTTACTTCTGTCTCCTCTTTCTCCTACGGAACGCGAAATTTGCATACCATCCAGCCCCTGTATGTAAAACAGTTCTACATACTTGTTGCGCAAAGCGTTATCTACAAGGATAGGAGTTTGAGCATCGCCATCCATCGTAATAATAGCCGGGCTTGTGGCAAGCGAATAGCTGAGATTGTAAACGCCGTCAATAAACGAGCGCACCGTCTCCCTCATAATAAAAGAGGACGAACTTATATCGTCCCTTATTCTTTCGTCATGGGCATTGGTAAGAAAATTCATGGTTATAAGCGGAATAATAACAAGTATCGCACCTATAAGAACCACGGATATAATAAATATATGAACCCTTGTTTCTCGTTTATCCACCATATGCCCCTTTGCTCATATGAACCCTGCTCGACATTACGCATAATTCTCGCAGTTTGTAGCATTATATATTAATATAGCAAGGAATTCAATATAAATTACAACAACATCTCGCCAACTGCGCCGTCATACCATAGTTTTGTCATGTAGAGACCATCGGGAGGAACTGTAGGTCCTGTCAGGCGGCGATCCTTTTGCGCTAATAAAACAGGTAATTCATCCGGGTCTATTTTCCCCTCAGAGACGTAAAGCAGTGTACCAACCATCGCTCTTGCCATATTATATAGAAAGCCATCGGCGGTCGCTTTAAACTCGATTATAGGGTCGTCCGCTTTTATTTCGTACTCAAACACTGTGCGGATTGTTGTTTTTGTTTCCGTGCCGACCGAGCGGACTGCTGCGAAGTCATGTGTGCCGACAAAGTGCCGGGCTGCTTGTTTTATTTTTTCTATGTCCGGTTTTCGGGGGTAAAAGTATGCTCTTTCGGCTTCAAACGGGTTTCTTATGCGCGAGTTATACAGCCTGTATGTGTACTGCTTTTTTAGGCATGATAGTATTGAGTTGAAGTCGTCGGGGGCGTACACGGCTTGCTTTACAACGATATCCTGCGGGAGAATTGCGTTTACGGCAAGCGGTAGTTTTTCGAGTGGTATGGTTGATTCTGTTTTGAAGTTTGCGCAGTATATCTTTGCGTGAACACCGGCATCTGTCCTTCCGCAGCCGACAAGTTTCACATCGTGTCCGCAAAGCTCTGCCAGTGCCGCTTCAAGCGTACCGCCTATTGTTTTTTCTGTCTTTTGTATCTGCCACCCGTGGTAATTCGTGCCGACAAACGATAGTTTCAGTGCTATGTTTTTCATATGTCACCTCTGTGTTTCGGGCAGATTGCCATCTGCCCCTACATGGGTTCATCTTAGAAATATTACTACGACTACAACGGCGGCTCCTGCCAAGAGAGCCATGTAGTCTTTTGGGGTAGCTTTTAGGACTTTCATTCTTGTTCTTCCCTCATCGCCGTTGTAGCAGCGGCTTTCCATTGCTGTGGCGAGTTCGTCCGCTCTGCGAAACGCACTTATGAACAGCGGAACTATTATCGGCAAAACCGCCTTGGCTTTTTTAACTATACCGCCTGTTTCAAAGTCAGCACCGCGGGAACGTTGCGCACTGATTATTTTGTCTGTTTCCTCAATTAACGTCGGTATAAACCTCAGTGCTATGCTCATCATCATGGCAAACTCGTGTATCGGAAGTTTTATCTTTTTCAGCGGTCCGAGCAGCCGCTCTATGGCATCGGTCAAGGCGATGGGGGATGTTGTGTAGGTCAGTAGAAATGTGCTTACGATAAGCATCATAAGCCGTGTTGCCATGAACGCCGCTGTTTGCAAGCCTTCAAGGGTTATCACAATAAATCGCCACTCAAAGAGTACCGTCTCACCACGTATGAAAAAGATGTTTAAAATTACCGTCAGGATTATGATAATGAATATTGGGCGAAGCCCTTTCAGCACTGCTCTTGGTTTTATTTTCGATATTGCAAGGCAGGTGACGAGGATAAAAAACATGAATAAATAAGCATATATGCCGCTTGCAAGAAACAGTGCGGTTATGTAGGTAATCATCAGAATCAACTTCATGCGTGGGTCTAATCTGTGGACTATTGTTTCGCCCGGAAAAAATTGACCCAAGGTAATATCTTTAAGCACTCGCCTCACCTCGCTTTAGCTCTAAAATAGCTGTTTTCAGGTATTCCAGCGTGTATATGTCTTTTTTGAGGTTTACTCCGCTTGCTCGGAGGCGCTCTGCGATGAGAGCAGCCTTTGGCGCAGCAAGACCAAGGTTTGTCAGTCTTTCAGGCTTCTCGAAAACCTGAGTGGGTGCGCCATCCATCTCTACTCCGCCATTACTCAGCACAACTATCCTCTCTGCGTTTTTGGCGATTTCTTCCATGTTGTGTGTAACCAGTATGATGGTTGCATCGTGCGCTTGTTTGTAAGTCTTGATGTTTTTTATTATATCGTTTTGACCACCGGGGTCAAGCCCTGCTGTCGGCTCATCGAGAATCAGGATTTCCGGGCGCATAGCTATCACGCCGGCTATGGCTGCACGTCTTTTTTCGCCACCCGACAACTCAAACGGCGATTTTTTCATAAACGATTCACCCAGCCCGACAAATCCTGCTGCTTCATGTGTGCGCTCTGTCACTTCTTCGTCCGACAAGCCCATGTTGCGTGGGCCGAACGCTATATCGTCAAAAACAGTTGCTTCAAAGAGTTGGTATTCGGGGTATTGAAATACCAGCCCAATTTTGAAACGCACATCTCTTGTGAATTTCTTGGATTCATGTATGTCTTTGCCGTCGTAGTAAACTTTACCCGATGTGGGTTTTAGCAAACCGTTAAGGTGCTGCAAAAGTGTAGATTTGCCTGAACCTGTCGCTCCGATTATTCCTACATATTCGCCTTTTTCTGTCGTGAAATTTATATTATTAACTGCAACACGCTCAAACGGCGTGCCGATACTGTAGGTGTGTGTGAGGTTTTCTACTTTTAGTAGTGGCATTTTATCTCCTTGCTGGTGCTGTTTAACGGGGGTTTATAGCGGGCGATTGATAATCGCCCCTACGTTAGGGCAGTGCGAATTGCTTCGGCGCATTCGTCTATTGTTAGGGCATCTGTCGGCAGGTCAAATCCTTCTTCGTTTAGTGAGTGTAACAGGCGGGCTGTTTCGGGGATCTCCATGCCTGTTTTCCTGAGCGTTTCTATGTCCCGAAACACCTCTCTTGGTGTGCCGTCTTTTATTATTTCTCCGTCTGAAAGGACTATCAACCTGTCGGCTTCTACTGCTTCGTCCATGTGATGAGTTATCAGCACGACTGTTACACCGTGCTTTTCTTTCAGCTCGCGCATTATTTTCACAACACTTTCCCTGCCTCTTGGGTCAAGCATCGCTGTCGGCTCGTCAAACACCACGCATTTGGGGCGCATGGCAAGCACCCCTGCAATAGCTATTCGCTGTTTTTGTCCCCCCGATAACAAATGCGGGGCATGTTTGCGGTATTCGTACATCGAGACTATTTTAAGAGCCTCGTCCACTCTGTGCCTTATTTCCTCCGACGGATAGCCGAGATTTTCGGGTGCAAAAGCTACATCTTCTTCCACTACCGTTGCGACAATTTGGTTATCGGGATTTTGAAAAACCATGCCTACCCTGCGCCGTACTTCTATCATCAACGTTTCATCTGATGTGTCCATGTCTTCAACGTAGACTTTTCCGCCCATAGGTAGCAGTATTGCATTGAAGTGTTTCGCAAGTGTCGTCTTGCCCGAACCGTTGTGTCCTATTATGGCGACAAAAGTTCCTTGCTCTATCTCCACGTCAAGCCCACTTAGCACTTTCCGTGTATCTTTGCCGTCTTCACTGTAGTACGAGAACTCCAGCTTTTCTGTTTTGATTATGTTTTTCATGGGGAGTAGTATACCTTATTACTCCATGCTTGACAAGGCATTTCGGCTTTGTTATAATTGCGACGATTAGAGTGTAGCTATAATTTCTCTGTTATGGATGCCTATAATACATGCGCGGGTGGTGGAATTGGTAGACTCGCTAGATTCAGGTTCTAGTGTGCAATACGCACGTGGCCGTTCGAGTCGGCTCCCGCGCACCAGCGAAACCCCTTGTGCTGTAGTGGTTTGAGGGGTTTTCGCTTTTTGTGGTGTCAAGGTAGTTTTGGGATAAAGTCTGTTCTGCCTAAGACTTTTAGAAATTAACTCCCGAGTATCCTTTAAATAGCGTATTTTGGGATTTTTAATATCATTAAGAATTTGAAATTCATGTTTTTACTGCCCTTGCAACAGGGGCAGTATTGCTATATAATCGAACTACAAGAGGTGTTGGACCTCGGCTTTTTTGGTTAAAGGACTGATTATCATTTTGAATCATATTTTGCAGATTTTTATGGGAAATTTCGGGCATCCCGGACCGGGCTTGGATGATATCCGTGATGCAGTTAAGCGTGCAACAGAGTCACTTTCTACGGAGGATGTTATCTTGGGATGGAGCATAGACTGCTCCGTGTACGAAGAGATACTGCACATACTCAAAGAGTCGGGCAAGCGGGTTTGGTTGTGGCTGCCAATGTTCTCGGAGCTTCCCGATTCACTCAAACACCAACTGTCGCTGACAATAGACGGTCAAATTCAAAAAGGTGTTGAAGTTATTAAAGGGGAAGAGTTTCAATTTGTTTGCCCTTCTAATAACGCAAACATTCAAAATCCTGTCAAGATTTACAGGGAGCACTTTTCTCACCTGCCTTTTGATGGTGTGTTTTTGGACAAAATTCGGCACAATTCCTTTTGTGTGGGGCTTGAAAGCGGTTTGGGTTGTTATTGTCCGTCATGCAAAAAGCGATTTGAGTCCGAAGATATAGATATTGATGCGTTTATTTCAAACGTCAATCAAGATGCCGATATTCTTTTGCCTTCAAGTTACGAGCATGGGCGTTACTCTTTCTCTAGTCTCTTAGTGGACAAAGTTTATAAGTGTAAATCGAGAATTATTACCGAAGCTGTGCATAGTGTTTCTTCTGAGTTTCGCTCGATGGGTCTTAGTGTAAGTTTGGACGTATTTGCTCCTCTGCTTGCTTACTTTGTGGGGCAGGATATTTACGCTTTGTCCGAGGGACAATCATTTGTGAAACCGATGATGTACCGTATCACTAATGCGCCTGCGGGGATTCCGTTTGAACTGCATTCCATGCAAAAGGCTTTTTTGGCGCGAGGTTGCGACCCGTTGCCTGTACTGCGTGAACTATGGGGTACCGACGACCTACTTGGTGAAGATTGTACCATGAAGCAGATTGATTCCGTAATGCATATAGGCTGTGCTATCTATCCCGGCTTTGAGATTAATAATATGCCCGGTATATGCGATAACAGCCCTGCATATGTCCGGCAAAGCAGAGCGCTTTATGACAAGCTATCAATGACGGGGATTGTGCTGTCGTGGAACTTGCTCTGTGCGCCGGAAGAAAATATCCGCGCTTTGTTGTGAGCGCAAGGTGCCTGTTTAGTGCCCATAGATAATGGGTAAGTTTGCTGCGCTTTTTTGTGCGCAAAAATGTCTGCACGAACCGCCAATTATCTACAAGCCGGATGAATGATTACTAACGAGGAATGGTTTTTAAAATGTCTTTGATTAATAACACAGCCCTTTCAATGACGGGGATTTATAAAAATTTTGGTCCGGTGCGAGTTTTGACTGATGTGAATTTTTCTGTCGGGCGCGGGGAGGTAGTGGCTCTTTTAGGTGCAAACGGCGCCGGTAAATCCACACTTATGAAAATCCTCGGCGGTATTGTAAGCAGGAGCGCCGGAAACATTACACTTTTCGGGAGAGATGTCCATGCTGTGTCACCTAAGGATGCTTTGGAAAAGGGCATCGGCATCATCCATCAAGAACTGAGCGTGATTCCTCAGCTTACAGTGTTAGACAATTTTTTCTTAGGTCGTGAGCGTACTCGCTGTGGTGTGTTAAGCCGCCGAGAAATGATTGCGTATTTCGAGGAAATTTGCAAAGAGATGTGTTTTGAAATCCCACATCATGTGAAAGTGAAAGACTTAGGCATTGCAGAGCGGCAGATGATAGAGATTATGAAAACAGTCTCTTATAATGCAAATATTATTGTAATGGATGAACCGACCTCATCGCTCGGGGATAAAGAAAAGCGTAATCTGTTCGAGACCATAAAAAGGCTGAAAAGTGACGGGAAGACGATTATTTATATCACGCACATGCTTGATGAGGTTTTTGAGGTCTGCGACAGCGCAACTGTTATGCTGGACGGGTGTATTGTGAATACTTCTCCGGTTTCCGCTCTTACTCCGCATAAAATTGCTGAAATGATGGCGGGCTCCGCGTTGTCGGAGCAGCAGGCTGAGCGACTATCTTTTGCACGGTACAATGAACAGCCGGTTCTATCTGTGCATGATCTTCAGCGCGAGAATCATTTTAGCTCTGTCAGTTTTGAGCTTTTTTCCGGAGAGGTGTTTGGGATAGCAGGTTTGGTGGGGTCAGGCCGCAGTGAGTTGGTTCGTGTTTTGTTCGGTGCAGACAAGCCGAGCTGCGGCGAGATATTTATTGATGAAAAAGTTGCGGATATCCGCTGCCCGGCTGACGCTGTAAAGTACGGCATCGGTCTTATTCCGGAAGATCGGAAAACCCAAGGTCTTGTTTTAAAGCATTCAATCAACAACAATGCGACTTTATTAAGTTTAAATCGTTTGAAGCGTTTTGGAATGTTAAGCGGTGCAAAAGAGATGGACTATACACTTCGTGCAAAAGAGAAACTATCTATAAAGCTGGACAGTGTGTTTGCCCAAGTAAAGAATCTGAGCGGTGGAAACCAACAAAAGGTAGTAGTTTCAAAGTGGCTTGAAAAGGATTTGCGTGTTTTGATTTTTGATGAGCCGACCAAGGGTATTGACATCAACGCCAAAGAGGATATTTTCAGAAGCATTTTTTCATTCGCCGAGCAGGGTGTTGCTGTGATTTTTATTTCTTCCGACCCGGATGAAGTTTTGAGGGTTGCTGACAGAGTTGCTGTTATGCACGCAGGAAAAGTGAAGAAGATACTTCGCAATGAGGATCTTTCAGTCACGGATGTTATGCGTGAGATTTTGGTATAGAAAGGTTGAGGTTCAATTATGCGTTTAAACCACAAAGAAAGAAGCAGACGTAAGATTAAAATTAGTGAGCATGGTGTCGTCATAGGCTTTGTTTTGCTCTGTGTTTGCGTCGGACTTTTGACGCCGGCTTTTTTCACTCCGCTCAACATTTTGAACCTTTTGAGGCAGTCTTCAATTGTAGGCATTATTGCAATAGGCATGACAGGTGTCATTCTTTCAGGTAATTTTGATGTTTCTGTTGGTGGTATTGCTGCTACAACCGGTGCAGTTTGTATGTGGCTCCTTGCGAGAGGGTTTCCTTTGCCTGTCGCACTGCTGTGTGCGCTAATCACGGGGCTTGCCGCCGGTGCTGTGAACGGAGTGGTCGTCGCAAAACTTGGTGTTCCTTCACTTATTGCTACAATGGGAATGCGAACTTTGCTGACGGGGGCGATTCTGATGGTGACAGGTGGTTTTCCGATTTCGGGTCCGCGCACGGGTGTGTTTGGGTTTATCGGAAACGGTCATATTTTCCATATTCCGTTTCCTGTCATTATTTTTATATTGATTACTCTGGGTATGTTTTTTTTCTTGCAGTACACCAAGCGCGGGAGATATGTTTATTCGGTGGGGGGCAACGAGGAGTCCAGCCGCTTGTGCGGGATTAAGACTGATCGCATAAAGATTATGGTGTTTGCGATTTCCGGCTTGTTGTCGTCTTTGGCGGGTATCGTTTTGATTTCCCGGTTGGGTACTGCTTCGCCTGTCGCCGGTGACGGCTATGATATGGATGCCATCGCCGCGGTGGTTATTGGCGGAACCAGCGTACTCGGCGGTGAGGGCAGTGCGCTGAAAACGGTAATAGGGGTTTTGTTTATGAGTGTTATTAATAATGCGTTTAATTTGCTGGGTATAGATATGTTTATTCAATATGTGGTCAAGGGTCTGATTATTATTGTAGCTGTGGGTGCAAGCAGCTACAGCAGAAAGAAAGCTATGAGTTCCTAGTGTAGGATTATATTTTATTAAAGGCTTCTCGCCTAAATGGCGATGCCGATATACGTACTGCTTTTGCAGTAATTTAAACCGGGTACCGGATTTTTTTGCGGTACTCAATTACAAAATGGAGGTAAAAAATGAGTAAGTTGAAAAATTGTCTGTGTGGGTTGCTTGCAGTCTTGTTGGTAATCGGTTCTGTTGCGTGTGCAGGTGCCGATTCGCCGACTGCTACTTCGGCACCGTCTGCTGCGCCACCTGCAGCACCATCCGTAACGGAGCCTGCACTGTCTCCCGATTCGGAGCAGGTTGATTCAGGTGAAGTCCTTGTTGCTGTGTTAATTCCCGGTCCTGTCGGTTATTTCCAAGCTGTCAGAGCGGGTATGGACAGGGCTGCTGAGTCTTACGGCATTACGCTTGAATACTTAGATGCGGGCTGGGATGCTGCAAGGCAGTTATCGCAAATTGAAGACTCTATCGCCAGAGGTGTCGATATAATTGCGGTCTGCGCTGTTGATGCTGATGCTATTATTTCCGGCATTGAGATGGCAAATGATGCCGGGGTGCCAATCATCGCTTTTACAAATGCCATTGGTGAAGACCCGTCAGGCGCGTTTGAGGGTTTGGTTTCGTATGTGGGGCAGAGTGAGGTTAACACCGGTGCGCTTTGCGGCCGAATTGCTATTGATATGCTTGGTCCCGACGGTGGCCGTGTTGTGCTTCTTGAGGGGCGTCCGGGTACTTTTCCTCAGCGTTATCGTCGTGAGGGCTTCTTAAGTGCTATTTTGGATTCGTCCGATATTGAAGTTGTTTTCACCCAGACGACGAACTGGGAAATGGGAGAGGGTATGAGGATTATTGAGGATCTGATTCAGAGCGGCTTGGAGTTTGACCTTGTTTTTGCTCAGGATGATAACTCTGCCATTGGTGCCGGTAGAGCGCTCGAAGATGCTAACTTGAAAGACAGTGTGTTTGTAATCGGTCTGGGCGGTAGCATTGATGGTTTGCAGGCTCTCAGAGACGGTACTATTGACGCCACCACCTTTATGTCTGCTGAAGAGGAAGGTTTTTTGACTATTGAGACTATTTTTAACTATTTTTCAGGCAAAGCTGTAGGCCCCGTCACAGAGCTTGTTCAAGCCGAAGTCAACCGCGGCAACGCTGATTCTTTTGTCGGCGAGTGGTAATTTGAGATAACAAGCGACAGACTATGTTCAGGTTCTAGTTTGCGTAACGTGCGTGGTCGATTAAATCGGATCCCACGCACCAGCGTCAAAACCCTGCGCTTTGAGTAGCTGCGGGGTTTTGGTGCTTTTCCGGTGTGGTGTTTGCCGGAAGCGGCGTTGCCCGTTTCTGCGTGCTGTGTTTCTGCGTGCGCAGTTTTTTGTTGTCACTTTATCGCAATTGGTGTTATAATGGGCATATATGGCTAGTAGCAAACAGGCGATTTTTAAAGAATACATAAAATATGTCAACTTAAGCGTAATTGCAATGCTGAGTGTTTCTATCTATGTTCTTGCCGACACATGGTTTATTTCCGTTGCCTTGGGAGCTAATGGGCTCACAGCACTGAATATATCCATTGCTGTTTTTAGTATTGTGCATAGCTTCGGCTTGATGATAGGCATAGGCGGCGCAACGCATTATGCCATAAAAAAAAGCCAAGGCGAAAACGCAGACACCGTGTTCACACACGCACTTGTGCATGGCTTTCTCATATCTCTGCTGTTTGTCGCTGTTGGCACGTTTTGGACTCCGCAGGTTGCACGGCTGCTTGGCGCAGATGGCGAAATTTTGCCGATGGCTGTATCGTATATGCGCACAATTTTGTTGTTCTCACCAATCATAACAATCAACAACATACTGGTTGTATTTGTCAGAAACGATAATAACCCCAAACTCGCAATGGCAGCAATGGTCGCAGCCAGCCTGTCAAACATTATATTTGATTATATTTTACTATTCCCCATGGAACTGGGTATGTTTGGAGCAGGGCTTGCAACGGGACTTGCATTTACTGTCAGCTTAATTGTCGTCGCCACTCATTTTTTGACAAAGAAAAATCAGCTAAAACTCCGCAAATGCAAAATTAAAGTAAAAGAGCTTCTAAAAATAGACTCTTTGGGTTCTTCTTCCCTGATTAACGAATTGGCATTCGCCGTTTCCCTTGTCGTTTTTAACCTCGTAATCTTGGGAATACAGGGAAACATCGGAGTAGCCGCATTTAGTATCGTTGCAAATATTGCTATACTTTTGATTTCAACATTTACAGGCGTTGCACAAGGCATCCAGCCACTCGTAAGTCGAGGTCACGGAACGGGCGACAAATTTCTCATTAACCGAACCTTAAAATATGCTATGATAACGGTAGTTGCCATTGGTTTTGTCGCATATGCCGTAACATTTTTTAACGCTAACATCATGGCACTTACTTTCAACAGTGAAGCGGACGAGTTTCTCACTTATCTCACAACAACCGGACTTCGGATATACTTCATAGGACTGGTCTTTGCAGGGATAAATTTCATAGCCGCAGCTTTCTTCAGCGCCATTGACAGAGCGAAAGAAGCTGTAGCTATTTCTTTGCTTCGTAGCTGCGTAATAAATATTCCAATGGTTATTGTGCTGGGGGCTTTATTTGAGATGGTAGGCGTATGGTCTGCTTTTGTTGCTACCGAATTTGTTGTTGCTTCGGTGTCTATGTTGCTTCTTTTCCTAAGATTTAGAGCCGTAAGGAAAATTTAAATATAGAGAAACAAAATTAAAGTGCATTACATTGGGAGGTCGCACATATGTACACCAATCAAAAAGATGTTCGGCATAATCTGAAGATGTTTTTTCTTGATGGAGTGTCATTCATGCCGTCTATGGCTCTCATTTCCATAACAGCGGTCATTCCCTCATTTCTAAATCAGCTCGGCGCAACGACTTTTCAGATTGCTCTTGCTACTTCAATGAGTTTTATATGCGTTTTGCTGTCGCAACCGTTTTTTGGTTTTATTGCGTCCCACTCTGCTTTGATGCACAAAACTTTCAGCAAGATCTTGTTTTTGCAGAGGCTTATTTTCCTGATTTTTGTCTTGCTTATTCCGGTATTCGCGGAGGCAAACACTACGCTCGTCCATCTGTTTTTGGGATTTTGGGCGGTGTTTAATTTATTTGTCGGCTCTTATGCGGTTTTCTTCACTCCGCTTGTCATAAGGCTTTTGCCGCCGGATAAGAGGGGTGGTTTTCGTGGAATCGGACAAGCTATCGGCTCTTTCATTGGTGTCGGCATGTCTGCGCTTATTCCTGTGATTCTCTACCGTTTTGCTTTCCCCTATAACTATATGGTTATTTATGCGCTGGGTGCTGTTTTTCTATTTATCAATGCCGGAACATTTTTCTTAATGCGGGAAAATAAAGATGCGGAGCCTACCATTCCTATGCGTTTGCTTGAATATATTAAAGGTATGCCCGGTGCGGTCAAGGAGAGCTCGGCTTTTCGCGCAATCATTTGTACTTGCTCATTTATAGCTATTGCCAATGCTCTTTTGACCTATTACACACTTTTTGCGCTGCGTGTGTTTTATGCGACTGAGACACATATTGCATTACTCACCGGATTAGCTATTTTTTCAACGGCTATTACTCAAATTGTTTTCGGGTATATTGTGGATAAACACGGTCCGAGAGTCACTGCGCTTATGTGTGCTATTTTTATCACTGCTGCGGGAATTACTGCTCTGAGCGCAGATTCTCTGAATGTTCTGCTTGTGGCGTGGGTTTTTGCTAACATAGCAAATGCAGGGTTCTTTGTCACGGCGACATTACTCGTCGGGATTGTCAGCCCCTCGGCTGAAATGCCACTGTACGTCGGTGTTTTTAATACTATTACGGCAACATTATCAACTTTGATAGTCCTCGTTTTACCGCCAATTCTTGAAGGCTTGGGGTTTGTTCCGCTGTTTTCAATCGTGCTGGCTTGCGGGGTTATCAGCTTGCTTTTTAACCTGCTGCTCCTGCGCAAGCGTATGGTAGGTCTTGAGCATAGGTAGAGGCGAATATGTGGCGTAAGCGAGTGGATTGCAATTACTCTTTCGCTCCTAACCAATCCATAGATTGAGGTTTACCGGAGCTCCCCAAGTATCCGTTTGCTCGGCAAACAAGTTTTGATTTCTGAATACGTCAAATTGGTTCATAAACGACCATGTTTGGAAAAGAATAACATCAACGTCTTTTTCAAAGGTGTAATCGATGTAGAGTGTACTCCCCTCGAAGCGTATATCAAAACGAGGGTTCGCCAGATGCCACATATCCACACCGTTAAGCATTAAAAAGGGATAGTTGTACATTATATGTAGCGTATCTGCATATGACGAATCCATTACAAAATTTTGAAGTACCCAATATGGGTGTAGCAATATTAAATGCCCTCCGGGAATGTTTTTCACCGTACCATCAGAAAAGATAATAGTTGTATACCTTCCTCCGTGCTGCCATTGCATAGATTGCTGCTCCGCCAGCTCCGCCGGTATGACAGCAATATCTCCGCTAACCTGCAGGTCGATAACGCTGCCATCGGGAAGGCTCGAAATATCAATTTCCATTCGCAGTTCGGCTCGTTGCCACGGTGCATCAAAGCCTATTTCTTCTATGACCGCCACACTTGATTCTCTTGGTTGATTGCTGATGAAGTGAAGCGGTAAACCGCCAACCGTAATCACAATCACTGCGGCAACCACTCCTGATGCGAGTAGTCCTAAAACAGACTCACGACTATGCGACTTGTAGTATACTGTATGCTTGTTTATAACAAAAGCAACGATGAATAAAACTGCCCATATTGTTATCCCTTTTAACACGAAAAAACCCAAGCTACTCTCCAGAACCAAAAAACCTAAGACAAACGCAACGAAATCATGAGCTTCTACGTAAAAAATAAGCAAAATAAACAGAGCAGTGAAAAATATTGCCGCATATAGTCTGAACTTCCTGAGTAATGCGGCCACCAGCGTAATCGCTGCCACAATAATCGCTGTATAAATTACACGCACAACAAAACCCGAAAGCACAAGCAGGATGTTAAAGTCATAGATTATATGCACATTATCCCGCCCTACAGCAAGAGCCGCTATTACTCCGTACTGTATCAAGTAAATCACCATGAGAGCAAGTGCAGAGCAAGTCACGATTGAGTAAAGCCAAATTTGGTAAGCAAGAAAACGAGCGGTGTTGGTCTGCGGAAAAACAGCAATGTTGTTATTTTCGTTATGATACAGCCACCACGAGAGCATAATCCCGAGTACGACACAAACAATAAAACCATTAGAAATATCAATAAAATGTTGAAACTCAACCGGCTCGTTATGCCGCAAAATCATAATGACCGCAGGAATCAATTCCGAGAGGAGTACAATCACCGCTATTGCAGCAAGGATTATCATGCCCCTCTTGTTGCTTTTTAGTCCCAGCCGGGCGAGCCGGACGGCGTTGATTAGTTCTTTTTTTGCCACAAACATTCGAGTTCACCTTCCTTATTTTCCACTGTGAGGTATATGCATAAATCCTCTGCCCTCACAGCTGATACTGTAAGATTTTGTTTTTTTGCTTCTTCGCTGACTGCCTCGGTCAGTTCTTCATACACAACAGTTTCGGCGGATAGTCCGCCTCTTTTGTAGATAATGTTTTTGCCGTATGTGAAAGCGTCAATTGCATTTTTCTCTCCCTCGACGCGGTAGGCTTTTTGCCTTAATTCGTCGATATTTTCGTATAGTGCTAGTTTGCCGTCGTCAATGAGTATGATGTCGGAGAGGATTCCCTCAATCTCAGATAACAGGTGACTCGAAACGATGAATGTCCTCGGATGTTCGGAAAATTCCCGTAAAAGCACTTCGTACACAGCCTTACGCACGGTAACGTCCATTCCGAGCACAGGTTCATCAAACATGGTCAGTTTTGCCCTGCAAGCAATGCCGGATATGAAATTGAAGGTACTCGCCATGCCCTGCGAAAGATTTTTAAATTTGAGATCCGGGTCTAAAACGAAATAATCAAGCAGCTTCATAGCAAACTGCAAGTCAAAATCACGAAACATAATGTCGTAGTTTTCAAGGATTGCTTTAAGACTTAAAACCTTGTCGTACTGCATGTTATGGTATGTATAGACGATGTTTTCCAACACGTCCAAATTATCCATAGGTACTCCGCCAAATACTTCAAGCAAACCACTGTTCACATCAAGTTGACCGACAATCATTTTCATAAGCGTGGTCTTGCCTGCGCCATTTTTGCCAATAAGGCCTATGATTGCGTCACCCGAAATGCAAAGGTCAAGATTATCAATAGCAACCTTTTTCCCAAATGTTTTCGTAAGCTCTGCTGCGTTTATAATCACATTATTCACGTTCCCCACCTCTTTCCCTGTTTTTAAAAATCTCTGAAACTTTATCTAAAATGCTGTCTTTTGAAAGTCCGACTTTGACCGCAGCGGATACCAGATTCTCGGCAAGTTTCAAAATTTCCGTGTCGCGTCGCTCGTCAAGCAGCCTCGCTCTTGCGCCGACCGCCACGGTCATCGAAAGACCTCTTTGTTTTTCGAGTATACCTTTTGAAACAAGCTGATTTATCCCCTTTGCCGCAGTGGCGGGATTGATACTCAGCTCACGAGACAAAGTAAGCTGAGAGTAAACAGCCTCTCCCTCTAAGAGCTTTCCGACAACAATGTCGTCCTCAATAGCGTCTGCCACTTGAATATAGATAGGCTTTAAACTATTAAAATCAACACGCAAAGAACTCACCTCTCAATGCAATCGGCTATACTACGTTACCGATGTAGTGTAGTATAGCCGAAGTTTATTTGCTTGTCAATAGGGAAATTTGGATTTGCGGGTGTATAATTTTTCTATTGATATTCTATTGTAATTATCGTATAATACTCACATAATAAATATATGCGGGGTGAACGATGTGATTATTAAGTCGTCAACTTCTTTAAGAACTGATTATGGCACTATTTCAGCGTTAGCGCACGAAGTAGACGAGCCAATCTATATCACAAAAAATGGTGAGGGTGACGTTGTCGTCATGAGTATTGAAGCTTTTGAAAAGCGCGAACAGCTACTGATGCTCAAAATCAAACTGGCAATGTCGGAACGCTCTTTAGCAAACGGCGAACCAACCGTTTCTTTGGAAGAAGCACGTAAACGGCTGGAGGCGAAGTACAGTGCAGCAATACAAAGTTGAACTTCTTGCTCCTGCTTGGAAAGACCTTGACGCGATTTCTGATTTCCACCTAGAGGCGGTCGGACCTAAGTCCGCAAGGAATATCACTGATAAAATTTTTGACGCATTGGCACGACTGGAATTGTTTCCACTCTCCTGCCCACTTGCTCCGCATCCCATGCTTGCAAATCAAGGCTTCCGCATTCTGGTGTATGGTAGCTATATATGCCTTTACAAGCTTCAAGGAAATATTGTCTACGTACACCACATTGTGGCGGCTGCATCTAACTATCCCTCGCTTTTTCCTTTGACAAATACTGAATAATTTTATGTACTACAGGAGATAATAAAATGTTTGAGGGGTTTTCGCCGCGCACGTTTGATTTTATGCAGGGATTGTGTTTTAACAACAATAAAGCGTGGTTTGATGAGCATAAAGACGAATATTTGCGTGATTTCCTTAGTCCCATGAAAGCATTGGGGCAAGATGTGTTCGGGCGAATTTCAAGTGATTATGCGAAGCATGGTTTTATTCATAAGGTTGCAAGAATATATAAGGACGCCCGCAGGGTGCGCGATGGCGAGCCTTACAGGACTAATCTATGGTTTTCCATTGAGCGTCCAAGCGAGGAGTGGATTTCTACTCCTGTTTTTTGGTTTGAGCTCTCTCCCGAGGAATGGACTTATGGTCTTGGTTTTTATCGCGCTCTGCCTATGACTATGGCAAAGCATCGTGCGCGTATTGATAGTAATCCGAAAGCGTTTGAAAAGCTGATAACACCGCTCGGTAAACAAAACGAGTTTGTGCTTGACGGTCCTGAATATGCGAGAAAAAAGACTGCTCCGACTGAGAAGACGGCGCAGTGGTATAATCTCAAAACTTTTGCCCTGATAAGCAGTAATCCTATCAGCGATGAACTTTATTCTCTGAATCTTGTAGAGCGAATTGTTTCGGGGTATGCTTTTCTCATGCCGTTTTATGATTATTTCATAACGCTGGATGCTGACCCTGCTCCGTGAATGCAGGACGGGTAAACCCATCCCCTGCAAAATCATGAATATATCAGGAGGGTCTGTTATGACTGTTAAATTTGTTTGCCGGGTGATTTTTGCCCTTTTGCTGTTTACTTTTGTGTTTGCTGTTGTGGCTTGCGCAAGTGAAAACGGTAATGGTAACGAGCGTGATTACAATATTGATGCTTCGCCTGAAACTGTTGGCAACAACGGTTATGCTTGTATAAATAATGATGATGCCAACAATCACTATAATTGCGAAACCATTCGTGGCAATGGCAGTCCACCCTCAGATAGTTTTATCTCTGAGGGTCAAGCAGGTTCATTAATTGAGGTTTTCCCCGGGACTTACCGCTTGCCGCTGCCTCATACAGATGGTGAAATGAGTGTGGAGCGTGCTATTGAGAGCCGCCGCTCACAGCGAAATTTCCGTGATGAGCCTCTTACTGTGTACCAACTCTCTCAAATTTTATGGGCGGCATATGGTATAACTTCACCACGTGGACTGCGTACCGCTCCCTCTGCGGGTGCGCTGTACCCACTCGAAGTCTATGCGGTTATCGGAAATGTTGATGGGGTTGCTCCGGGTGTCTATCGGTTCACACCCGATGGTCATACAATTACGAGAGTTGTAGACGGTGATGTCAGAGCGGCACTGAGCGATGCTGCACTGGGGCAAAGAATGGTCAGAGATGCGCCGATGTCCGTGTTTTACAGCGCAGTTTTCGAGCGCAGCACGGTTCGCTATGGCGAGCGCGGCATAAATTACACGTTTATCGAAGTTGGACATTCTGCGCAGAATGTCTATCTTCAAGCTGAGGCATTAGGGCTTGGAACTGTCGCTATTGGTGCGTTTATAGATGATGACGTGCGACAGCTCTTAAATCTCCCCGCCGACGAAGTTCCTGTATATCTCATGCCTGTGGGTCATTTTGACTAAGTTTTGGCTAAGTTTCCCTGCACCAGTTTTGATGAGTGCTTGAAGTTTTTTGAAAGGAACGATAACTAACATGAAACCACGGGCGTTGATTGATTTTCTGGGTGCCATTGAAAAGTTAAAATGCAACACTCGCCATAGCTTTACTTCCACGGGCAGACACGAAAGTGTCGCCGAGCATTGCTGGCGGCTTTCTGTTATGGCTTTGCTTGTTGCTGACGAGTTCCCTGATGTCGATATTAGCAAGGTCGTAAAGATGTGCCTTATCCATGATTTTGGTGAGGCTATTACAGGTGATGTTCCGTCTTTTCTAAAAACAGAAAAAGATGATGAGGCTGAGGAGTTGGCAATAGCCGAGCTTTTAAAGCTTTTGCCCACAAAAACAGGGACAGAATTCTGCGATCTATTTTCTGAAATGGCAAAGCATACCACACCGGAGGCGAAGCTCTTTAAGGCACTTGATAACTTGGAAGCTATCATTTCTCACAACGAGGCATCTATTGAAACATGGATTCCCCACGAATACACTTCAAACCTAACTTACGGCACGGAAAATGTCGCATATTCGGAATATTTGAAAGCACTCAAAGAGGAAATACGCCAAGATTCACTTGCAAAAATCGAGAGTGCTTCCGATATCACTTCTTTATAGTTATTCTTCGGTTGATAGTAGATTCGAAATGCCTTCTATCACTTTCATGTCGTGCCTGATGCTTTCGGCAAGCTGAGAAAACCTCATCTCTATATACTCGATTTTATTTGCATAATCGCTGGCTTTTTCAAGAAGCAGAGTGGGCTCTGTTTCTTTTGCCTGTGTGATTGTTTCGAGTGTGTCACTCTCTGTGCCTGACAAAAGCTTTGCTATCGTTTCGATTACACTCATATTTGTTCCGATGTTATCATACAACTCTGATATTTTCATCTCAATGTTGACTATTTTATGCTTCTGGGCATCTGTCGGCTCAGAGTTGAACGCAAGTTCAACTTCGACTTCGGCTTCAACCCCCATTTCTTCTGCTATGGCTTCAAATTCTGCTTCGGGTTCAACCATCACTTCTGCTTCAACTTCTAACATGGGTTCGTCTGCAAGTTCTACCTCGGATTCGACTTCAAGCCCCACTTCGGGTTCGAGTCCAACTTCTTCGGCTACCGCTTCAACCTCTGCTTCAATTTCGACTTCCGATTCAAGTTCTACCTCGATTCCAAGCATTGCTTTAACTTCAGCCATGGGGTCGTCTGCAAGTTCTACCTCGGCTTCTGCTTCACCTTCCATCTCAGGTTCGAGTCCGACTTCTTCGACTACCGCTTCAACCTCAGCTTCGACTTCTAGTTCAACCTCTACTTCAGATTCAACCATTGCCTCATCTTCTAACATAGGGTCATCTGCAAGTTCTACCTCGGCTACCGCTTCAACTTCCATCTCAGGTTCGAGACCGACTTCTTCGACTACCGCTTCAACCTCTGCTTCGATTTCGACTTCCGGTTCAACCTCTACTTCAGATTCAACCATTGCCTCAACATCTAACATAAGTTCGTCTGCAATCTCTACCTCGGCTTCGGCTTCAATCCCCATTTCGGGTTCAAGTCCGACCTCTTCGGCTACCGCTTCTACCTCTGCTTCGATTTCGACTTCCGGTTCAGCCTCTGCCTCAGGCTCAATCACTGCCTCGACTTCTAACATAGGTTCATCTGCAATCTCTACCTCGGCTTCGACTTCCATTTCGGGTTCAAGTCCGACCTCTTCGACTACCGCTTCTACCTCTGCTTCGATTTCGACTTCCGGTTCAACCTCGGAAGTCGGTTCAACTTCCGCCTCTATTTCAACCACAAGCTCATCTGCCGCCTCGGGTTCCGGTACAGCTTCGATGTCTGCAGCAACCTCCGGCTCAGGTTCTGCTAAAGGTTCATCCGCAACCGCAGGCTCTTCGCTCGGAGCATCAGGCGATTGTTCAGCTGCCAGTTCTTCATTGTATTGAGCAGTGCACTCTTCAAGAAATTGCAAATCCTCCGGACTAGTGCTCCCTGCTAGAGTTTTCTCCAGATTACTGATGAAATTTCCCTTTTGTTCTGTGCTCATACCATCGAACATTTCTTTTAATTTCTTTTGTGATGCTGTCATATTCTCACACCTTTTTCTGATAAAATTCGTTTTACTCATTATAGTGTAAGCCCTATACACCTGTCAATAGCAGAGGATATTCTCAGCTATTTCTGTCCACTTGTGAAGTGGAAGTTCTCTATTTTTGCAGCGGGGATTAGAGAGGGGTAACCGTAGACATCAACCAATTTTAAGTCTTTTGATAGTTCTGTTATGTTTGAAAAAGCATCCAGCAAGCTTTCCGTAAAGCGCATATTTTTTATGGGCGTGGTTACTTTTCCGTTTTCAATCATAAATGTGCCGTCACGTGTAAGCCCGGTTACTTGCAGGGCGCGAGGGTTGACTGTGTTGCAGTAATGGAAATGTGTTACAAGTATGCCTTTTTTTGTACTACCTATCATCTCTTCTAAAGAACTGTCGCCGCCTTGCATAACAACATTAAGCGGATAACCGCCGCCGCTTCCCATCATAAATCCCAAATTGTTGAAAGAATGACCTGTAGGGACTTCTCCTGCTTTTTGTGCTGTTTTAGAGCAATGAAGCACGTTTTTCACTACGCCGTTTTCTACCAACGTGACGGGCTTGCGTGTATAACCCTCTGAATCGAAAAACCGCTGAAAAGTGCCACGGTCAGTCACATCGTCACGTACTGTAAGATTTTTGCCAAACAATTTTTGTCCCAGCTTATCTGAGGCAAAACTCATTCCTTTTTGGTAGCGGTCGCCGTTTAGTCCAAACAGCATGAAAAGTAGCAAATTTGCCACAGCCTCGCTTTCAAGCACCACAGTGTATGCCCCAAGGTCTGCAAACACAGGGTCTATCGAAGCTTTTGCTTTTTCATAAGCAGTTTTAAAGGCAGTGTCTATATCGCAGGCTGACAGGCGATTTGCTGTGACTGCGCCGTAACCCGTCGCCCCGTCTTTATGAGTCACAACGCTTGAAAAACTCAGTGTATCATAGTTCATATAATGGAAATTACCTGTGCAGTCGCCGTATACGTGCATCTTTTTGTCAAGTGAGATTGCGCCTGCAGCTGTATAGTCTTTGTCTAACGTGGCAAAACAGCGTTTGAGCACTGCCGCTCGCCCTTTAATATCGAACTCTTTTTCAAGATCACTGCCACCCGTCAGCTCAGGAACTTTTTGAAGTGGAGTAGGGATAAATTCCTGTTCGCCCTCGGGACTGTTTTCAAGTATTTCCTCTGTTTCCTGCACAAGCCTTAAAAGACTGTCTTTGTCAAAGGCGTTACTTTGTGACGTGGCTGATTTTTTGCCGTCATGGAGTGTTAAATTTACTACCGTATCGTCTATTTCAACATTTTGGTGAATTTCAGAATTTGAAAATCGGGTGAGCCGCTCTCCGTTATCTACAATGTTGACGACAGTGTGGTGCTTGGTCGCCTCGGTAAATATATCTACTACTTCACGTGCTTTTTCTTTATTTAACATCAGCTACACCTACTTTCACTTTTCTAAAACGGGTCGGCGCACTTCCGTGACCAACTCGTGCCACTTGCCCCGGCTGTCCTTTTCCACAATTTGGCACACCGTACAGCGTGTAGTATTCTTCCTTTGCAACACCGTCACAACCCGCCCAAAATTCCGTTGTAACACCGCTGTAAATGGGGTTTTTGTAGACTTTACCCGTGAATTTTCCGCCTTTTATTTCGTAGGCAATCTCGCAGGCAAACTGGAAGTTTATACGTTTGTCGTCTATGCTCCAACTTTTATTCACATCAAGCATAAATCCGTCATCTACCCCTGCGATTAAGCTTTCAAGTTCATAATCGCCGGGCAGCATGTTAATGTTTGTCATGCGTACAATCGGCAGGTTGCGCCAGCCGTCGGCTATCGACATTCCTCCTGATTTTACGTTGATTTTTGCCGCAGTATCTCTGCTTGTGGTGAAGTTTTTGAATATGCCCTTGTCTATGAGTGTAACTTTTTGCCCCGCTACACCCTCATCGTCATAGCCGAATGTGCCGAGTCCGAGCGAACAGGTCGCGTCTGCTACTACTGTAACGTGCGGCGAGCCGTATACCAGCGTATTTGTCAAGTCTTCCGGTGCTACGAAGCTGGCTCCTGCATATGCCGCTTCACTGCCGAAAACGCGGTCCAGTTCTGTGGGGTGTCCGATACTTTCGTGGATTTGCAGAGTCATTTGCGATGGGTTTAAAATCAGGTCATATACTCCCGAGGGGCAGTCCGGTGCATTAAGCAGCTTTACACTTTCTTCGGCACATTTTTTCGCAGATTTGAGCAGTTCCAAGCCCTCAATGTACTCGTAGCCTGCACGGGCGTAATTACCGCCAAAACTTGTGGGGTAGCTTCGGGTCTGTGCGTCGTTTCCGTCTACCGCTGTTGCGCTGATTCCTCCGCCGCTTTGGCAAAAACTCTGTGTAATGTAGCTGCCGTCGGTGTCGCAGTAAGTCACTTCTTCTTTGCGAAAGCTCATGCTTGAAACTGTTCTTGACACGCCTGAGACTTCTCTCATTGCTTCTTCGCATGATAATAATAGTGATATTTTCTCGCCGAGCGGAACTTTCTCGGGGTCTTTTTGGACAGGTGTTTCAAAACTGTCTACCACTGCGGGTTTTTTTGCGAGTTCAATCTTTTCGGACTGTAGCTCCCCGCTGACTTTGGCTATTTCGTATGCTCGTTTTGCCGCACCCTCCAAGGCGGTCATGTCGCTCGTAGCGCAAAACCCGAGCGAGCCTCCCACATAGACACGGATTCCGCAGCCGAGGCTGCGGCTGCTGCTCTGTGATTTCATTTTTCCATCTTCGGCTGCAAGCGATTGAGTCCAAATGTCCTTAACCCTGATATCGGCGTAGTCGGCTCCAATTTTCTTGCAGTATTCCATAAGGCTCGTCAGTTTGTTTTTCATATTTTGCGTAGCACCCCCGTCCGATTTTTCTTTTTCGTGTGTTAGTCTATCTTACTGTTTTTGAGTCGAAAAGGCAAGATGAATTATTGCCAATTTCGGCAAATCATGATACAATTGCGAGCATGTCAAATCTAAAGTCAAACACTGAAACAAAAGATAATGGAAACGGACCACTTTTCATAGCGGTTGCGGCACTTTGCTGGAGCTTTGGCGGAGTGCTTATAAGATTTATCCCGTGGGGCGCACTGAGCATTATCGGTCTGCGGGCTTTGTTT
>Ga0209755_10000483_pt1 | contig 72806 bp, 55 predicted proteins | sample TergutCo191P1_FD_187301 | JGI IMG/M metagenome (GOLD analysis project Ga0209755, IMG submission 187301) | Cornitermes sp. P1 segment gut microbial communities from Petit-Saut dam, French Guiana - Co191P1 (SPAdes) (version 2) | ecosystem: Host-associated > Arthropoda: Insects > Digestive system...
TATCCTTTACAGCCCTTTTCAATCGCGTACGGTAAACAAAGCCGCGCCAGCACTTCATTACTTTTCATTCTAATGTACTGGCCGTTGTACCATTCCAGTTTTTTATAATCAAACACAGCAGGTGCCTTGTTCAGTTTTTTTATACTAAAGTGCTTCGCGAGCTCGTCAAGTGTGTATATTTCCGGATGCTTTGCATCCAGGCTTTCTTCATAGGAGGCGCCCAATAGCGCGATGTAATTAAGCAGCGCTTCGGGAAGATATCCCTGTTTCGCAAATTCATCAATGCTTGTGGCCCCGTGCCGTTTGGATAATTTTTTTCCGTCCTGACCCATCACCATCGGAAGGTGGCAAAACTCAGGTGGTGTCCAGCCAAAAGCGCGGTACATGATTATATGCAGAGGAGTGGAAGCAAGCCATTCCTGTGCGCGAAGAACGTGGGTCACTTCCATTAAATGATCATCAACAACATTCGCAAGGTGATAAGTCGGGAAGCCGTCTGATTTTAACAGCACAGGATCGGGATTGATATCATCGTTCAGCCATTCAATATCGCCAAGCAGTTGGTCCTGAAATATTGTTTTTTCTCCAAGAGGGATTTTAAGCCTGACTGTGCAGCTTTCTTCTGCGGCTCTTATCGCAGCTTTATTTGGCTCGATACTTCTGCAAATACGGTCATAACCTGTCTCCGATGAGCGCTCCGATTCCCTCTTTTTTCGAACATCTTCTATTCTTTCCGCCGAACAGAAACAATAATAAGCGTGACCCTTTTCAAGCAGTTCCTGCGCATATTTTTTATATAATTTCGTGCGTTCAGATTGAATATACGGACCAAACGACCCGCCGATGTCAGGCCCCTCATCCCATTTAAATCCCAGCCAGTTAAATGTATCGTAAAGGTTTTTTACATAACTTTTGTCAAAGCGGGTTCTGTCGGTATCTTCCAGCCGCAGGATAAACTTCCCTTCTTCTGTATTAAAGGAACGCGCAAACAGGAAATTAAAAAGGGCGGTACGTATTCCGCCGATATGCTGAAGGCCGGTCGGAGAAGGTGCGTAGCGTACTCGTATTTTCATAGAAAGCAGTGTACCATATAGAATAAATGGTGTCATGCAGCGTATGAATGCACCGCAGGAGAACATTATGGCAAAAAACGAAAAAAATAAAAAAGAAAAACTTTCGGACAGATTGTTTTATAAATTAAAAAACTGCTGGGAAGGAATAGATAAAAAAACCGAGAAAGAAGTAGAGGATTTTGCTTTATCATATAAGCAGTTTCTTGATAAGGGAAAAACAGAACGCGAATGTGTTGATGCAATTTGCGAACTGCTTGACAAAGACGGCTTTGTAAACGTTGAAACATTAAAAGACAAAAAGCCTGATTCCGGCATGAAAATATATCAAAATATCAAAGGTAAGTCCGTTCTTGCTGCTGTTATCGGGAAAAAATCTGCTGTAGGCGGCTTTAATATTTTAGGCGCGCACATAGACTCACCCCGCCTGGATCTTAAGCAAAACCCTCTTTATGAAGATAACGATCTTGCGTTATTTGACACTCATTATTACGGCGGCATCAAGAAATATCAATGGACAACCATCCCGCTTTCCATGCACGGTGTATTTGTAAAGGAAGACGGAAAAAGAATACCAGTCAGAATCGGCGAAGATCCCGGCGATCCTGTTTTTACGGTAACAGATTTATTAATCCATCTTGCAAAGGAACAGATGGAAAAGAAAGCATCTGTTGTTGTGGAAGGCGAAGACCTTGATATATTAGCCGGTTCACGTCCTTATAATGACACAAAAAATGAAGAAAAAGAAAAAGTAAAACTTGCCCTTCTAGACCTTTTAAATAAAAAATACGGTATTACGGAAAAAGATTTCGCGAGCGCGGAAATTGAGTTTGTTCCCGCATTTAAAGCAAGCGATGTAGGACTTGACCGCAGCATGATTGGTGCATACGGACACGATGATCGAAGCTGTGCCTTTCCTTCTTTACGGGCTCTTACCACTATGGCGCGCGAAAAAAACGTGCCCGACAAAACACTTGTTTGTTATTTATCTGACAAGGAAGAAATCGGCTCTGCAGGGAATACTGGGGCGCGGTCTTATAATTTTGAGAAATTCCTCGCGTATCTTTGCGGCGGAAGTGATGCGGATTTTAGAAAATGTTTGTTGAACTCGGCAATGTTATCTGCTGATGTTGACGCAGCTTATGATCCGTCCTACGCTGGTGTATTTGATAAAAAGAATGGTTCTTTCATCGGAAAAGGGCTGTCTCTGAGCAAGTACACAGGTACAGGCGGCAAGTACGGTGCAAGCGATGCCAATGCCGAATTCTGCGCTAAAATTCAATCAATCCTTGACAGGAACAATGTTCAGTGGCAGTTCGGCGAATTGGGAAAAGTAGACAAGGGCGGCGGCGGGACAATAGCTCTTTATGCCGCCCAATTGGGTATTGAAGTTCTTGACTGCGGAGTGCCGGTTCTGTCAATGCATTCGCCTTTTGAGGTTATCAGTAAAATTGATCTGTATACAACATACAGAGGTTATGTTGCATTTTTGCGCGAAGCATGATAATTGCATGATATTCGGTTTAGTTTTTATTAGATATGGTTATTTTTAACTGTTTTTATTGTTGAAGTTATATTATATTTGAAATAGTACCGCACGAGGAAAAAAATGAAGTCATTGGATACACCGCAGCAAAAATTAAAGAAAATATCTCCTATTGCATTATTCTCATTGCTGACAGCCATAATTTTCTGCGCATTTATTATCAGCGCAACGATTATTGACAGAATGAAAGTGACCAATATGGAATTGGAGCAGAAAATACTGGAAAAAACACATCGGATCACTGAAACAATTACTAAGCTATTATATAAAACACATATATTGGCGGCACTGGCTGTTCACGACAGCGGTGACAGTTTTGATATTATTGCGCCTGCTCTTGTAGATGATCCGTCTATAAGAAATGTGCTTATTGCGCCGGACGGTATTGTTTCAAAAGTATACCCTCTCAGCGGAAACGAAAGTGTTATAGGATTAAACTTTTTTTCCGAGGGAGCGGGCAATAAAGAAGCGGTGCTTGCGAGAGAACTGGGCGATCTTGTATTGGGCGGCCCTTTTAATTTAATTCAGGGCGGACAGGCGCTTGTCGGAAGAATGCCTGTTTATACTGATACATCAACCGGAGAGCAAAAGTTCTGGGGGCTTGTTTCTGTTACATTGAATTTCCCCCAGGTGCTTGATCATTCTGAACTGGATATATTTGACGAGTTTGGCTATTCCTACGAACTGTGGAGAATTAATTCCGATACGGGCGAAAGACAGATAATAGCCGGTAATTACAGTGATAATACCAGTTCGCATTTTATTGAGAGATCAGTTAAAATTCTTAACGCAGAATGGTTCGTTAGAATATCGCCTGTGCGCATGTGGTACAATTATCCGGAAAACATTGTTCTGATTATTGCGGGTATCTGCATTAGTTTTATAGTTTTCTTTGTTATGCAAAACAATTTTGATATGAAAAACATGCAGGTTATTTTTGAACAGATGGCAATAAGCGATCCGTTAACCGGTATATTTAACAGGCGTCACTTTATGGATATAATGTCTATCAATATAGAAAAATCGCGCAGAAAAAAAGAGGACTGTTATATTATAATGTTTGATATAGACGGTTTCAAACAGATCAACGATACATACGGACATCAAATCGGCGATAAGGTTTTGATAGAGGTAACAACCAGAATTAAAAGCCATATTCGTCCCTATGATTTGTTTGCAAGATACGGCGGCGAGGAATTTATCATCTTTACGACAGATATTTCAAAGACTGACGTTAAGGATATGGCAGAGCGTCTTAGGGTAAGTCTATGCGGCAGTAAGTACGAATATGACAGGGTCAGCGTTAACTCGTCTTCCAGTTTTGGAATTGCACATATTTTCGATTATGATCTTGATAAAGCCGTTAAACATGCTGATGAAGCTCTTTACAAGGCCAAGAAAAACGGGCGTAACTGTGTTGTTTTTTATACCGACGATAACTGTCAATAGAAGAGCAGTTAATTCCGGAATACCCTGTATGTTTCCAGAAGTTCAAGAAAATTTCTGCGTGACATTTCTTCTCCGCCGAGGCTTATCAGATGCTTGTTGGGCACCTGACAGTCAATAAAAGCGGTATTATGTTCAAAAAGATACTGTGCAAAACTGATAAAAGCCGCTTTTGACGCGTTTGCTTTATTAGCAAACATTGACTCTCCGCAGAATGCTCTGCCGAGTATTATACCGTAACAGCCGCCCGCCAGCTCTCCGTCTTGCCAGGCTTCCGCTGAATGAGCCCAGCCCAGCTTATGTAATTCAGTGTATGCCTTAATAATATCGCCTGTAATCCATGTTCCGTTTTGATTGGAGCGTTTTTTTTCCGCACAGCTCTTGATTACACCGTCAAAGTTATTGTCAATTGTTATTTTAAATGTCCGATTTTTTAATATTTTCTGCATTGAAGAAGAAATATGAAGCGTATCCGGAAAGATCACACAGCGCGGATCCGGTGACTGCCATATGATCGGGTCTTCCGGATTGTTCCAGGGAAAGATTCCCTGTTCATATGCGGATAACAGCATTCCAGGCGATAAGTTTCCTCCTATTGAAACAATATCATTATCCCATTTTTCCGGATCCGGAAATTGATAACGGATTGTTTCATCAAGATAGGGAAAGTCCGGATCAGGCCCTGGTGTAAATAATGCTTTTATTCCCACTTTACACTCCTAACTCACTGTAAAAGCCGGTAAAGAGAAGTGAGAAGCTATACTATTTCCATTAAATAATCGCTTTGCCAGTCAACAACCGCGCTGCCGCCTTCGCTTAAGCGTCCAAAGAGAACTTCATCTACAAAAAAGCTCTTGATTTTATCTTCAATGAGCCGCCCGGCGTTTCTTGCGCCGAACTCACGGCTGTAGCCGTCTTCTGCCAGCTTGTCCACGCATGATCCCGTAACAGTAAGGGTAACGTTCTTTCCCGCAAGCTGCGCTGTAAAGGTATCAAGTTCTTTTCGAACAATTGAAACCATGATGTCGCGTGAAAGATGCCCGAATCGCACCACTGCGTCAAGCCGATTACGGAACTCAGGCGTAAAGATCTTTTCAATAGCGTCTGTTACCGCTCTGTCGTCCTGAACCCGATCTCCGAAACCGATTAACCCTTTGCCGATTTCTCTTGCTCCGGCATTGCTCGTCATGATTAAAATTACATTGCGGCAATCCGCCTTGCGTCCCTGATTGTCGGTTATAGTCGCGTAATCCATTATCTGAAGAAGTATATTAAAAATATCCGGATGAGCTTTTTCAATTTCGTCCAGCAAAACCACTGCATGCGGCTGTTTGCGGATTGCGTCTGTAAGCTGCCCTCCGTCGTCGTAACCGACATAACCGGGAGATGAGCCGATAAGACGCGAGACAGTATACTTTTCCTGATATTCGCTCATGTCGAAACGCAGCATCGCGACGCCGAGAATATTGGCAAGCTGACGCGCGAGTTCTGTCTTTCCTACTCCTGTAGGGCCCGCGAAAAGGAAGTTTGCGACAGGTTTTCCGTCCGCCCTGAATCCCGCTCTGGATCGTTTAACCGCTTTAACAACAGCAGCAATAGCGTCATCCTGTCCGAAGACACGCTCTTTAAGCCTTTTTTCCAGTTCCTTAAGCTTGTCTTTTTCGCTTTCACCGACAGATCTTTGCGGTATCCGCGCGATCTTTGAAATAACTGTTTCGATAACAGGCAGGCTGATTTCTATTTTTTTAATTTGCGCGTCCTGTACTGTAGAAGAATCCTGTTTCTCTTCCGCGGACACGGCTTCATTTGCCGTCATGCTGTCCGCGGCTGTTTCTTTTCTTACTGATTCGTCCGTTGTCTCTTTCTTGTACGCTTCAATCCGCGCATACGCGCCGGCTTCATCAATAACATCAATCGCTTTATCGGGAAGGCGGCGCTCTGTGATGAATTGCGCGGAAAGACGCACAGCGGTTTCTACAACTTCGTCGCTGTAAAGAACATTGTGGTAATCCTCGTACCGGCTTTTTACTCCCTTTAGGATGTCAATTGCTGTTTCTTCGGATGGTTCATTTATATCGATTTTCTGAAACCTTCGCGAGAGCGCCCTGTCTTTTTCAAAAAACTTATTATATTCTTCGTGCGTAGTCGAGCCTATGCAGCGAAGCTTGCCGGAAGCGAGAGCGGGTTTAAGCAGATTTGACGCATCCAATGCACTGCCTGAAACAGAACCCGCTCCCACTATAGTGTGAATCTCGTCAATAAAAAGAATGACTTTTTCTTTCTTGAGCAGTTCTTCAATAACGCGTTTGATTCTCTCTTCAAAATCACCGCGGTATTTTGTTCCCGCTACAAGAGCACCCATATCCAGGGATAAAATGCTGAAATCTCGGAGAATCGGCGGCACCTTGCCCGCTGTGATTCTCTGCGCAAGGCCTTCTGTTATCGCTGTCTTTCCTACGCCTGAATCTCCGACATGAATGGGGTTATTTTTCAGCCTGCGGCAGAGCACCTGTACCGTACGATCAAGTTCGTCTTCCCTGCCGATAACAGGCTCAAGTTTATATTCACGCGCAAGAACTGTAATATCTACAGCGTAACGATCCAGCGCGGTTTTCTTTCCTGTCTTTTTCTGGGTATCAATTTCCTCTTCAGTGCCTGCGTACTTGCCGCCTTTCTCCGTTTCCGGGAGAGCGTCATTCCCGTAACTGTGGGACAGCACCTGCAGCAGCTCAAGCCGGTTGATTCCTGCCTTGCGCAGATAATAGCCGCTGTAGCATCTTTCTTCGTCATAAAGGGAGACAAGAATGTCCGCAACATCGATCATATCTTTCTGCGCGGACCTGCAGTGAATCAAAGCACGCTCTATTATATTGTGAAAACCTACGGTTTTTGTCGGTTCTCCGGACGCAATCGGCATTTTCTGCTTAAAAAAGTTTTCCATCCCGTGTTTTAGCTGTTCCAAATCGGCTCCGCACGAGAAAAGCACCCCCTGTACCTCGTCAAAAGCCAGCGCTGCAAACAGAATATGCTCCGGCGTTAGGTACTCGTGGCTGCGAATCTTGGCTTCATTGTATGCGGCATCAATTATTGCCTGTACATGTCCGGAAACTCTCATTATATTTAATTATAACACAATTGGCAGTGTAAAGAAAGATAATTGAGACTGTGCTATAAACACAGCTCTTCGGTTTGAAAACTTTATAACAGTTTCAATTTTAATTCGGTATCAGATAAGCGCATCTCAGACTTTTTCTACAATACATTTTAACGGGAAATTATTTTCCTTTGCTGCTGTATGCACTTGTTCTGTTTTGGTTAATGCGATGTCCCAGGTAAAAACCCCGACCAGTCCCTTGCCTTTTTTATGAACATCAAGCATTATCCTGCTTGCTTCTTCGATGCTTTTATGGAAAATGGCCATTAAAATTTCAACAACAAACTCCATTGTTGTATAATGATCGTTAAGAAGAATCACCTTGAATTGTTCCGGCTCCTTTACTCTGTCGTCAATCTTGGATGCCGGTTTATTTTTGGTTCGTATTCCCACAAGACTATCTTATGAAATCGGCGCACGATGGTCAATGGATGAGCTGGAATTCTTATTCCAGTCAGGAATATTAAAATTCGCCGCGGCTCGGTAGATGCATATTATTACATGGAATAATAGGGAGGCGATACAGAATTTTACTTAAAATAACATACTTTGAGTAATGAGAAATATGGCAGAAATATACTGAATACCATGTACCTCAAAATTTATCATTGAATTAAGTATTTAAACATAGATAAAAAATACCATTTCCATTATACTTTATATATATAACCTATACACTGAATACAGACGAACTTACCTCTCAATTCGTTTCTGCCCTGCAACAAACCTATCCTGGAAAGAAGATCGAAATTGTTGTCCAAGAGGCTCAAGATGAAACAGAGTATTTATTAAAGGATTCTCAGCTTCTTAATGCTGTTGAGGATATAAAAAACTGCAAAAATCTGGTTTCTGTCTTATTAGGTTAATCTATAATCATGAATATTCAGTTTCAACATTCCTCTTTATAATGACTATCAACAATGGGCAAATGATGACAAAAATATATTTTAAAAAATAGGCAGCCTTATCAAAGAAATAACAAGAACTCATTTTACTGGTACGGGTAAACCAGAACCGTTAATAAGGTAGTCTTTCAGGCTTTTGGTCTCGCCGTATTACAGATACTCATCGTCTTGTTTATAAATTTTAAAAGGATGTTTTTTAATTGCCGTTTGTAAATCTCATTATAGAGAAGGATAGATAGGATATTTTCTGCAGCACGAGTTTCTAAAATACTAAAATGAAAAAGACGGATCACAGTTGACACCGCATTACGATTATCTAAATAATTTGGGAACAGCGTTGAATTTTGGGTTGGCATCTAGACTGATTATGAGATAAGAAAAGCAAAAAAGATTTTAGAAAAACAATTGGCACAGACAAATCGGACGGAAGCAGTGACAGCATAAATTCCAAAGCTTATATCGCAAATGTACCCATGCCTTAAAATAGTTTTTTCACCCTGCCAGTTCAATCTCGCTCCCTGCCTCAACAATCAGTTTGTTAGGTGCATTAACACGCTCAGCGGATTCCCTGTCGAACAGCGTTCCCGGTTTTGTGTGCATTGGAATAGTGCGTTTAGCGCCGATAATAGCGGCGCATTCCGCCGCGGTTTCTGTGTTCATATTGTAAATGCCGTCGCAGGGAAGAAGCGCGTAATCAAGGTTTCTGGCGGCGAAGGAACTCATCTGCACTGTTTTGGATGTATCTCCAGCGTGATAGAGGCTGATGCCGTCAATTGTGATTATAAAGCCGACGCACTCAAGAGGATTATGGTTTTTGTTTGATGCTTCCACAGATTCAATTTTTATTCCCTTTACATTAAATGTGTTGTGCTTTCCGCCTTTGAGCGCTTCTTTGTTTGTAATCACAGTACAGCCGTTTTTTTGCGTAATTTTTTCGACTTGATTGTGATCGCCGTGCTGATGCGTAACAAGAATAATGTCGGCGGGTAAATCATAACCTTCGCCCGCGTATGGGTCAATGTAAATCACTGTTCCGTCTTTTGCGGTAAGACGGCAGCTTGCATGTCCTTGATATAAAAGCGTTGTTTTGTTCATTTCTTTCCCCTTCTTAAACTAACTTATTGATCCAGTCTTCAACTTTCTGCTTTTTCTCATCGCTTTCATTAATTGGGTTTAAAAAATCAATTTCCGCGATTATTTCATTATCAGCCAATGACATCTTTAATTCTTCAAGAGAGTTACCTTTGCCTCCGGCGTGACAGACATAAACAGCTGTCTTTTTTCCTTTAATGCCTGCCTGTGAAAGAAAGGCTTTTACAGGCGATGCGGGAGAGCCTGCCCAAACCGGAGCGCCTATTATAATTAAGTCATAAGCCGATGGATCAAATGTATAAGGGAGCAGTTTTGGTTTTTTAGAAAGCATCACGCCGATTGCCCAAAAGAAACCGGCTGCTTTGCCGCGTTTTTTTTCATTTTTTATATGTAAACGAATTAAATCGGCATCTAATCGAGATTTAATCTTTTCTGCGATATGGGCGCAGTTTCCGTCAAGTGAATAAAACACAACCGCTATTTTCACATTCTCTCCTTAAATAAACCAGAATTTAATTATATAGAATCAAATCCGCTCTTTCAATGGATTTAAACCTTTTGGTTCGCCTCCGCAGTTGCTTATGATATCTGTTTGGATTATCTTTATTGTATAGTATGAAAAATTCTACAAAGACTACGGTGAATGTCAATACATCCGGCACCCGGGCATTAATTGTTCAAAGCGATAAAACCCTGCTTCTGGATGTCCATTGTGAAAACGCGGAAGAAACAAGACAGGCAATAATACCGTTTGCAGAGCTGGAAAAGTCGCCTGAACATGTTCATACATATCGAATAACGCCTATTTCTCTGTGGAACGCTGCAAGTGCAGGCCTTACCCCGCAGGATGTTATAAATACTCTTAAAGAATACAGCCGCTACGAGATACCGCCGGGGATTATCGAGGGATTTTCCCTTGTAATGTCCCGTTACGGAAAAATCAAAATGACTGCGCAGGATAAAAAAAACGACAGTCAGGATGACAGGGAGGAAAGGCTTATCCTGCGGATTGATGATAAGATAATACAGCTTGAAATAGGGGAAATGAAAGCGTTAAAAAAACATCTTGTTAAAACTTCGGACGGGTTTTCCCTTTCGATGCTCGACAGGGGGACTGTCAAACGTGAGTTAATACGAACCGGCTGGCCTGTACAGGATCACGCTCCGTTTGTTAAGGGCGAAGATCTGGAAATTAATTTACGTACTAACTGCCTTTCCGGAAGGCAGTTTACGTTGCGGGATTATCAGATAACAGCGGCGCGTTCTGTCATTGGCTCGGGAGGTGCAGGTTCGGGTTACGGCATTGTAGTGCTTCCCTGCGGTTCCGGAAAAACAATTGTCGGCATGCTGATAATGTCCATGCTTAAAACAAATACGCTTATCCTTACAACAAATGTAGCGGCGGTGCATCAATGGATAGAAGAACTTTTGGATAAAACGACTCTTTTAAGAGAACAAATTGCAGAGTATTCAGGGGACACCAAAACAATTGCGCCTGTAACTGTCGTCACATATCAGATAATTTCCTGGAGACCTGACAAAAATGGTGATTTTCCGCACTTTAAACTTTTCCGCGAAAGGCCGTGGGGGCTTGTCATCTACGATGAAGTTCATATGCTTCCTGCGCCTGTATTTCGCGTAACGGCGGAGCTTCAGGCGATTAGGCGGCTTGGGCTTACTGCGACGCTTATCCGCGAAGACGGAGAAGAGGACGCAGTTTTCAGCCTTGTCGGCCCCAAGCGCTATGATGTACCCTGGAAGGTTCTTGAGAATCAGGGCTGGATTGCCGAGGCTCTCTGTACGGAAATAAGGCTGGATTTGCCGCAGAATTTAAAAATACCGTATGCAACGGCATCGCCGAGAGACAAGTACAGAATAGCCGCGGAAAATCCTTTAAAGGAAAATGCAGTAATACAACTGATCGAAAACCACAGAGAAGATCAAATTTTGGTTATCGGTCAGTATCTGACGCAGCTCAATTCTCTTGCCAGGCTTTTAAAAGCGCCTCTTATCACGGGGAAAACTCCGAATCATGAAAGGGATCGAATTTACCGCAGTTTCAAAAACAGGGAAGTGCGTGTTATTGTCGTGTCAAAAGTAGCCAATTTTGCCATTGATCTTCCCGATGCTTCCATGGCGGTGCAGGTTTCAGGTTCTTTCGGTTCGCGCCAGGAAGAAGCGCAAAGGCTGGGACGGATTTTAAGACCGAAAGGCAAAAACAACGCATGGTTTTTTTCACTGGTGTCGGGCTATACAGTAGAAGAAGAATTTGCAGCTAACCGCCAGAAATTTCTGACGGAACAGGGCTATAAATATTCGATTCAGCGATGGATGGATTGCAAATGAAGAAAGATATTTTCCGTACTGTAGAATTCTGGAAATCCGCCGTAATGACAATGCCGGATAGTTCTTTCTTTGAATTGATGCGAAGCGTATTCGGAAAAATTAAAACGCCTTTTAATAAACAGCAACTTTTAAACGATTTGGAAACATTTTTACTTCGTAATGATATTCAGAAAACAATTGTTTCGTATATTGATGAAACTGACGCTAAAATAATCGCAGCAGCTGCTCTCTACTGCGAACCTTTTCCTGAACAGCTTGGAAAATTTTTCTCTGATGAGTATAGTTACGCGCAGCTTCAGGATATAATCGTGAATCTGGAAGAACGCTTTATTTTATATCGGTTCAGGGAATATACCGCAGTTACACAGAAACACAGCAGCTCTTTATCCGGAAAACCGCATTACAGCAGCCGCCTTGCCCTTAACCCGGTCTTAAAATCCCTGCTGCTGCCAATCACATCAGATACATCCGCTCTTTTTCCGGTGATGCGCGAATGTAAAACATCATCTGCTTTCGGAACGCAAAAGATATTTTTTAGCGATCTTGTGCTTGCTTCGCTGTTTTCTTTTATTTCAAAATGGGATTCTTTTTTCAAGTCAGAAGGCATTATACGAAAACGAATTATTGAAGAAGGCAAAAGAATATTTCCAGGAATTGATTTGGAGAATATTCTTGGTGCTTTACAGGTGCTTGGTTTGCTTTATACTGACGGCAGCAGGCTTGCTCACGACAGAAAATGTGTTAATGAATTCAGTCAGCTTTTGCCGCATGAACGTATAGAATATATTGCTGCTGCTTTATTGGTTTACGGAGAATCACAGCATCCTGCGGAAATACTTCCTCCGCTCTTCCGTAGTAAAATACGCAATATAGTAAATATAATACACAGTTTCTTAAACCAGCTAAAAGAAAAGTCATTTTACCCTGAAAAAACATTAAAAAGAATGATTGAAATACTTATTGCGCATACGGATACAAACATTGTATGCGAGAAACTGTTCGGAGTTTTGGAAAAAACATGTCTTATAGAAAAATCTGCGCATAAAATATTTTTTTCTGGCTCGATTCTGATTAATAAAAAAAATATCGTTGATTCGGTAATAACTATAGATTCAGGATCATCAATTCTTGTATATCCTGAAATAGAATTTTCTGATGCTGTTAAACTGGCGTTCATATTGAATGTCTGCGAAACAGGATCAGTTCCGGGAAGCACTGTTGTTCGTTTTGAACTTGACAAGGATTCCGCAGTCCGTTCCTTTAATAATAATATAAGCGCTGATGAAATAATTGAATTATTAAACAGGCTTTCCGGAATACGTCTTTCGAACGGCGGCAATGCGTGGGACACGCTGATTTGGAACCTTAAAGATTGGGAAAAACGTTTTCATGAGGTTTCTTTAAGAAGGGGAGTGATCTTAAAGCTTTCGGAAGATCGTGTTTTTCTGACAGAGACACATCCGCTTTCACGTTTAATCATTGAAACTCTTGCTCCGGGTATTTATCTGCTAAATGAAGACTCAATGCATGAGGCAATATACACCCTGCATAATGCCGGAATAGATATAATCGCATGTATGAAAAACAATGCTAACAGCAATGCGCCCGGAAGCGAAGAAAAGGAAAGTTCTGCGGCAGCTTTGGGACATTTTTCTCCGCCGGAATCAAATGCAATTCTTTCGGACAGCGAATATGAATCCGTTAATACAGTTCCGGACAGGATGTTTTCAGATAATCTGACAGCCGACTTTCGCACGATACTCGAAAAAATGCAGATGGGCGATGCTGAAAAAAACGAATTGGCTGCAAGAATTGACAGACGGCTTATACTGTGCGAAACACAGTTAAGGGAAGCAAATATTCGCTATGAAAAACTTGAAGCCCGCCATATGGATTATGCAGGAAAACAGATTATCGCAAAACAGGCAATATCGCAAAAATCACCTGTTGAGATTATTTTACCGGAAAAAGGAAAAGACAAACAAATCTTCGGGATTCCTCTTGCGCTGGAAAAAGATGAAAAAGACATATATCTTGTCATTGACATCATGTCCTCATCAGAAAATAAAGGCGAAGCTAACTCTGTAAAACGCATACCGCTTGCAAAAGTAAGTCTTTTGCGCAGAATTAAAAAATCAATATTTGAAACCTGAGAGAAAACCATATCTGTTCTGTTTCATGCTTGCAGGAAACTTTCAATTGTGATTATGGCTTTTTTAAAAGCGCTGTGCAGTAAATGCAATGCAATATCATCCAAAAGAGAAGTTTCCTGCTTTGGCCAGGTTTTGGTTTTTAATTCATCAAGCGCCAGCCTGGCTGTGTTTTTATCAAACGCGGCGCATGCTGTTATTATAACCTGCAGCTTTTCATGCAGAAAAGCAGAGTCCTCTGCAGTAATTTTTAACGAATTATATTTATCTTCAGGTTTATTTTTGTTAATCAAGGATTGAAGCGTATTGATAAACGCAGGCGTCTCACTTGATATTAAAGAAACATTATTTTCTTCGCCTGCCTGTTCCAGTTTTTTCGCGAAGGCGGAAGCTTCTGTCTCTCCTGTGTTCGCCAGAGCGCTTTTCATTCCGTGTACAGTTGTTATGTACAACTCTTTTTCTTCATTGTCAATTTCCGGTAATTTCCCGACTATGGTTTCCAGTATTTTTACCGCGTTTTCGGCATCATGTACAAAAAATTTCTTTTTTTCTGAACTTATAATAACAGGAGTTATTTTAAATTTCTTTTCCCGCTGCTCCCTTCTCGCTTCTTCCACGGTTTCCTGCGATTTTTTACTGCGGATAAAATCATTTAATATCACATTTAATTCGCGGGAATCTATCGGTTTGGATATAAATCCATCGAATCCGTTTTTCATAAACATTTCCGCGCGGCCGATTAACGCGTTTGCTGTTAAGGCAATAAGACTATTTTTATATCCATAGTCGCGTATTATTTTTGCGGCTGCGATACCGTCCATTTTCGGCATCATATGATCCATGAATATAATATCGTATACTTTACCGCTTTTAATTTTATCTATTGCTTCAAATCCGCTGGATGCAGTATCTATGTTTAAACCATACGGCATCAGCATGCCTTTTGTAACATAAATGTTTGAATCCATATCATCAACAATAAGAACGCTACCGTACGGCATATACTCGCGGAAGAACTGAATCTTTTTTGCAATGGTTGAACCTTGAAAATTGAAATTCCGCAGTTTCTCAACAAGTTCAGTTCCGCATACAGTCGAACCAATCCGTTTCTGCGGAATGTGTACCGTGAAAACAGAGCCTTTGCCGGCCTCGCTTTTAACATCAATTTTACCATTCATCTCATTTAAAAGACGCATTGTAATACTCATACCCAGGCCTGTGCCGACAATAGCGCGGTTGGTTTTCATATTGAAACGGGTATATTCATCAAAAAGCATTTCAATCTGCTTTTTTGTCATACCTTGTCCGGTATCACTAATGCGGAAAACAAGAATTACATCATCAGGTATGGAATTTTGCACTGGTTCAACAGATATAAAAAACTCTATCTTGCCTTCGGCAGTATATTTAAACGCATTGGATAAGAGATTATTCAAAACCTGTTTAATGCGAAGCTCATCACCGAACAATTCAAGCGGAGTATTCTCATCCATCTGCAGAATAAATTCAATTGGATTGCTGTCATAACGCAGGCGGTTTAAAAGAGCTGTGTCATTAATCAAGCTTGATATATCGTACTTTGCCGGAGTCAGTTCCAGTTTACCAGCTTCTATTTTTGACAGGTCAAGAAGGTCGTTGATGATGTTAAGAAGTATATCGCCTGATTCATATATTTTTGCGATAGCTTCCTGTGTATCTGTATCAAGTTTTTCTTTCTGAAGCTGGATTTCTGCGATTCCAAGAATTGTATTCATTGGGGTGCGAATTTCATGGCTCATGTTTGCCAAAAAAGAACTCTTATAACGGCTGCTCCTTTCTGCGAATTCTTTTGCTGCGACCAGTTCTGTTGCGTCAACAGAATGCTGTACATGAACAGTCTGTCCATTGGGCCAGTCTATATATCTGTCGGTATTGCGGTATATTTTATTGGTTAATGTGTTGTGTTCTTCCCAAATTATTACCTTCTCAGGCTCATTGTCAAGCTGGAAACAGGGACAGAAACTGCATCTATTATAAATATCTTTTTGAAAAACCTCGTAGCATAATCTTCCGGTACAGTCTCCTGCTATATCGTAATGTTTCTTCATGCTTTCATTAACAAAAAGAATTTTGTTGGTACTCGGTTCGGTAACATAGATCATCGCATCAATGCTGTTCAGAATGGTTTCCATTGATCTGGTAGAAACATTTTTAAGTTTGTTTGCTTCATTTGCCTTATCTACCAGTTGGGCAAGTCTTCTTCTTTCATCACTGCTTCTGTAGAACATCACCAATAAAAGAAAAAGCACAACGGCGAACATGGATATTGCGCCAAGCAGCCATGGCAGACGCGCTTCCGCCACATTTACACGGTAATCAAAAGTTCTCTGCGACCATTGAACTGTAATTGCGTCAACACTAATTAATTTAAGCGATTTATCGATAATCGAGCGCAGGACGGTTTCATTTCTGTTAAATCCGAATCTTGTTTCTATCGGCTGGCTGAATAACAGGTTTATTTTATAGCCGGTATGTTCCAGATAATGAGTCTGCTGCATTAGCCTTCTTTGGGTTGTCATAACAAGGTCGACTTCGTTTTTCTGCATGGCCTCGAAAGCAAGATCAATTGTTTCATATTCAATTGAGTGCTTATGATTGGGGAACCATTGCCTGAACATATCGGCATGAACTGTATTTGCGGCAAAGCCTACTTTTTCCAGCAGAATCTCATTAAGCGAGACATTGTGATGTTCCAATTTTGAAACAAGCGCGTAATGATCTGTCATTATAAGCACATCAGACCAGATGAAAAAAGCTTCGCGTTCTTTTGTCCTGACCAGTTCCGGAATAATGGCGGCATCTCCTTTTTTCAACAGTTCCTGAACAGCCGGAAATAACGCCTTATCATCATTTACTACATTGAATTTAATACCCGTAAGCGATGTAATTTCATTTACTAAATCAAAAAATATTCCCTGCCATTTCTTTTCGCGCGAGTTGTAAAAAGAAAACGGATAATTATTTGACTGCACCCCAACCGGAATTACCGGATTGTTTTTTATATATTCGCGTTCTTTATCGCTGAGCAAAATGGACAGTTTATATTTTTTATAATCCATATTTCCCTGATTGTACAAATTAATAAGATGGTACATGGCGCCGTTTCTTAACGCTTTGTTAACAACAGAAATGACTGGCATCAGTTCAGGGTTAGCCGTTGCCATGGAAACAGGATTGAAAAGCAGAGGAAAAAAATCTTCTATGACAATATTGTCATAATTAATTAACGCCGCGTCTGTGGTGCTTGTCGCGATATACGCGTCAGCTTCATCATTTTCAAGCAGGCGGTATGCGCCTGAAAACCCGTTTACAGGTATTACTTCATATGTGCTGGCTTCCATTACAGATGCCACGGCTTCTTCAAGGGGAGTGTAAGCCGCAAACGCGAACCTGAGCGGGCGTTCTTCCAGTATTTTATCAATGGAGCGGCTTCCTTCAAGCCTCACCATTACAAACTGTCTTTCGGCAATTGTGTCAGTCAAAAAAAGCGTTCTTAAACGCTCCTCGTTCGGCATTATATTACCCGAAAAATCAATTTCCCTGTTATTTAATCCCCGGATTAGTTCATTAGCTGCATAAATTTTTGGAATAAAAGGAATATTAAAAAGCTGCGTCAGCCATTCGCAGAAAAGTGCGGCATATCCGCCTGTTTCGCCGTTTTCTTTTTCAAATGCCTCTGTAGAAAGAATCATTCCGTATGTAAATGATTCATATTTTTCCCGAAGCGCGTTTATTTCCGCAGTTTCATGTTCTGTTACTCCCGGAATGCTGCGAAATGTTTTAAATAGTGCGTAATCATGAGAGTGTTCAGTTGAATTGTTCGTACAGTAAGTAAGGGCGCAAGCGCAAAGCAGTATTAATATAACTCGGTTTGCGTTTCCTCTCATTCAGTACTTACTCTTTCTATTTCGCTTTCACACTCAAGAAAAACATTTATTAACTGCGGGTCAAGATGGGTACCGCCGCTTTTTTTTATTATCTCCACTGCATCTTTATGCGAAAACGCATTTTTATATGATCGTTTGGAAACAAGCGCATCGTAAACATCGGCAATTGCCATAATGCGTCCCTGAAGAGGTATTTCTTCTCCTTTCAGTCCGTGCGGATATCCTTTCCCGTCCCATCGTTCATGATGGTAACCTGCAAACATTTTTGCGTATTGAAGAAATATCTCATCTCCTGAATCCTCTATAATGGTATCAATAATTCTTTCGCCTTCAGCGGTGTGTGTTTTTATTATTTCAAATTCCTCCGGGCTAAGGCTGCCGGGCTTGTTTAAAATTGAATCTGATATAATAATCTTTCCGACATCATGAAGACGCGCGGACGATATGGCAGTTTCTAAATCCCATCTTCTGACTTCATCGGAATAAACACCAAGCTCCAGCATTTTATTAAGGATTAGCCTGATGTACTTGGTTGTGCGTTCAATGTGACTGCCTGTTATTGTGTCACGGTTTTCTACCATATTCGCCAGAACAGACACAATACTATTTTTCATTTTTTTAATATTTTCCGTACGTTCGCGGATTATATCTTCAATTTCAAGATGTGTTTTTATGCGGTTTAACAGCACTGGCCCTGAAAACGGTTTTGAGATAAAATCTATCGCGCCTATTTCAAAGCCAAGAGATTCAGTCAGAGGATCATTTCTGCTGGTAACAAAAATTACCGGAATACCGTTATACCTGCCGCTGGATTTCAAGCGCTTCAGCGTTTCAAATCCGTCCATCTCCGGCATTAAAATATCAAGAAGAATTATATCAGGTCTTACATCATCCAGCAGTTCAAACATGCTCAAAGCCGACGGCAGTGTGTAAACCCTGTAAAATTTTGATAGTGCTTCGTCAGCTGACAGTAAATTAACATTATTGTCATCAACAACAAAAACAGTTTTCAATCAAAACCTCTCCATTTGTTTTTTATATTACGTCATTAAAAGATATCTTTCAATATGGGTAATATATCCTGTTGTTGAAGTGTTTTTTCTGTTTTATCTGAAAAAATGGAATTTTCCGAATTTATGGAGTTTGCCGTTAGAACTTTTTCTTATGTCTTCCAGCGATTTGAATATATAAGATGCGAAAGCCGCTTCGTTGCCGGCGTCTGTCGTGTAGAACCCCATCGTTGTATACGGTTCATTGCCTGCGGCTGCAAGAAGTCCGTTTGCAAAAGCACGGAACGACGAGAGCGCCGAAGGCCCGAGCATGTCGACAGTATCATCCTTTCCTGAACTCGGGATATCGGGATATACAAGCGCCATGGTTCCGTGTTTGCGTATTCTGAACAGAACAGCCAATTCCTTTACAAGGAAAAACCATCCTTTAATTTGGTCGTTAATCATCATGTCGACATCAGACAGGGAAAGTTCCGCCGCGCTGCTTCGGATTGAAGGAGGTGAGCAAATCAGAATAGCTTCACCAATGTGTTCAAGCCGGTTTTCCGCAGCGATTGCCAGCGTCCGCGCCGATATTGGACTCGACGGATTCCACTCCAGAGGAAGCCGTCCTGTTTCCTGAGACTGATTTTTCGATGCACCGGAAATTCTGTTCGGTATTATGGCAGAAACATACTGTTCCACTCTTCTTATAGTCTCAGTTTCAATTGCCCGGCTGAGAGCGCAATCATTACCTGCTATAAGGATACCCCTTGTCATACAATCAGTGTATATTTATATTTAGTTTCTATCAATACCAAGTGACAATCGTTTTATTACTTGTTATATTTTTTATATGAATCTAGTAAAAGCAGCCATGATTGGTGACGTAGTGGGATCTTTCGGTCTGGAAACACTCGAAGCCAGATTGCCTGCCCTGATTAAGGATCGCAGTATCAGTTTTGTTACTGTTAACGGAGAAAATGCCGCGCAGGGTTTTGGCATGACAGAGAGCGATTACAGGCGCATCATCGCGGCGGGAGCTGATGTAGTTACTTCCGGCAATCATGTGTGGGAAAAACGCGAATTCTGGACAATACTGGAAACCGAGAAAAACATGCTGCGCCCTGCGAATTACTCCTCAGGTTCGCAGTGTAGCTTTAATGTTGCAGGAAAAGGGTTCATTAGTTTAAACAAGAAAGGAACCATCTGGACAGTAATAAACCTTCAGGGGCGTGAGTTTATGAACCCCATCGACTGCCCTTTTAAATGTTTTGACTATATATTTGGTTTAGTTAATGGAGATAAGAAAGATACTCATTCTTTATCATTGGACAGCAGCCCTTCTGCCGCTTTAAGTATTGTTTTGGTTGACTTTCATGCCGAATCCAGCCGTGAAAAAGAGGCGCTTGGCTATTTTGCCGACGGCCGCGCCGCGGTTATTGCCGGAACGCATACTCATGTTCAGACCGCTGATGAACGAATACTGCCTGGAGGCAGCGCATACATTACAGACCTCGGTATGACCGGAAATACAGACAGTGTAATTGGAATGGATCCGCAAATTTGCCTGGAGCGCGTCCGCAAACAGGTACTGTATCACATGGAAACGGCTTTACCGAAAGGTCCGGGGCAAATGCAGGGGATAATCGCGGAGATAGACGCTGATACAGGAAGGGTAGTTTCGATTGAGCGAATAAAATAAATTTATATATGTCCACATTATAGACGGACACTAACAAAAGCCAAATGCGCTGTTAATTTTTCTTAATACTCTTGCTTTTTGAAAAAATAGGATCAAAATATTTTTCAACGTCAATTTTCTTGATCAGGACTTTTAAGACAGCGCGGTAAACTAGAATTGAAACCGCAATGGCGCCGATAAAGATTACTGTAAAGCTCCATGATTGGCTGCTTTCCGGCAGTATTGGATGAATGAATCTTGCGTATAAAAAAAACAGGATTAAAAAGCTCGCTATACAGACAATGACATTAAATAAAGTTGCACCCAGAATAAACAGTACAGTATTTGTTTTTTTATTCACTTTTTGACTCCTTTTCCGTTTTTTCTGAATGTGAAAAACATGGTAACAAGCAAAAGAATACAGCACACTACGACAGATGCGTCAGCGGCATTAAATGTCGGCCAGCGTTCAAAACCGAAAAGACCGTAAAATTTTATGCTGATAAAATCCACTACTCCGTCGGGACGGAATATCCGGTCGATAATATTTCCCATACCGCCGCCGATAATGCCTGCTGCAGCCCAGCGCTGAATACATGTAAACTCATCTGTCCTGAAATAATACCACACAAGAAACCCCAAAACCAGAATCGGGACAATAATGAATATAACCGGTTTGATAAAATCCGGAATGTTCTCACCCAGGCTGAAAGCTATCGCCTTGTTCCGTACATGGTATATCCAGAGAAAGTCATTGTTAAAAACATCATGTATAAATGCGGGATGTAAGGGCTTGATTTTAACGATAATTGCTTTGGATATCTGATCTATCAGTAAAATTAAGGCAGTAAGCAACAAGGGTAATAGCCGTTCTTTCGCAAATTGCTTCATTAAAACTCCGGATAACATTATATTTAAATACAGATACAGTTTATGTTTTTAATTGGGCATGGTCAAGGCAATAGCACAGTTCTTTTATTTCCGGAGAATTATGTTTCAGCAAAAACGGTATTACAATCCTGTAGGAATATCAATAAATTCAGCATCAATGCCAAGCCCGGAAATACAGTGACGCATAACGGCCTGAACTCCCCAGACTTCGGTACTATAGTGTCCGCCTGAAATCATGTTTAATTTTTCTTCAAGGCATTTATGGTATATGCTGTGCCTGCTTTCGCCTGTTACAAACAAATCAATCCCTTCTTCGATTGCTTCGTTCGCGTTATCAGCAGCGCCGCCTGAAACGACGGCCGCGTTCGCGCATTCGCTTTTCCCAAACGGGAAAACGCTTAAAGGCGGCCTGTTAACAAAACTGATTTTCTTTACAGCATCATCAATCTTTACAGGTTTTGGAAATGTTCCCTTATAGCCGATCTTGCGCCCATGATATGAGCCAAAAGGCTGGATATTCTCCAATCCCAGAAGCTGCGCAAGAACTGCGTTATTTCCAAGTACTGGATGCTGATCGAGAGGCAGGTGAACGCCATAAAGGCAAATATTGTTATCCAGAAGAAACTTGATCCGCCGCCTGAGATTCCCGGCTACTCTTAGAGGTGTTCCCCAAAAAAGCCCGTGATGAACAAAGAGCATACCAGCTCCCATAACCGCAGCCTGTTCAAATGTTTCAAGGGCGGCATCTACTCCAAATGCAATTTTTCGGACTGCGCTGCCGTCATTATCGATCTGGATTCCGTTTTGGGAATCATCAATGGAAGAAAATCCTTCGATATCCAGAACGCTTTTAAAAAAGGCATCAAGCTGAGCTGTTGTCATTTCTTTACTCATAAAGGCAGTATACAGTAATAAAAAATGAATGTCATGTTACAAGAGACAATTAATATTGGACTTGTAGGGGAACCTGGTTGGTTCCCTTACAAGTTATGCCGTGTCATACGATAGTTGTCTTGACATGGGTGAATCTCATCTGTAAATATATTATTAATACAAAACAAGAGAGGAATATTATGATAAAAAAAACAATATTGGTTCCATTGTTTTTCATAATACTCTGTACAGCCGCCTGCGAAGATAAAACAGCGCTGAAAACGATATATAAAAATGATTTTTTAATCGGGAATATTATCACTCCAGCCTATATGGACGGTGATAATTTTGACCTGTTAAAAAAACATTTTAACATTGTAACATGCGAGAATGATATGAAACCTGATCGTCTTGCTCCGGCAAACAAGGGCGGAGCATACAGGTGGACGGAAGCCGATCGCATGGCTGACAAGGCAAAAGAAAACGGTATGCAGGTTCACGGTCATGTTCTTGTATGGCATTCCCAATCCCGCGCATGGTTTACGGCGGGAACAGCGGAAGAAGCAAAAGAGAACATGGTCAACCATATCAATACTGTACTGGATCATTTTAAAGGCAGAGTAGTTTCATGGGATGTCGTAAATGAAGCAATGGGGGACAGCATTACAGATCCTTCAGACTGGAGAAGCAGCCTGCGAACTAACAGCGGCTGGTACAGAACGCTTGGGCCGGACTTTATAGAACTCGCTTTCAGAACCGCGCGCGAGGCAGATCCGGATATTATTCTTTATTATAACGACTACGGTCTGAATAACCGTAATAAAGCGGCAGCTGTCAGGAATATGGTTAAGGAAATTAACGATAAATACAAAGCCGAGGGCAATAGCCGAAATCTGATTGACGGAATCGGTATGCAGGGACATTACGGGCTTTGGCTTAATATTGGTGATGTACGCAATTCTCTGGAACTATTTTCGGGAATTGGAGTTGAAATATCCATAACCGAGCTTGATGTTGAATCGCGCCAGACAAACTCAAGTGAATGGGGAGTAAACAGAAATTCTGTAATGCCGGAGCCGCAAGCTCAGGCGCAGGCTAATCTTTACGCAGCGCTCTTCCGCCTGTTCAGGGAATACAGAGACAAAATAGCACGGGTAACATTCTGGGGAATGGACGACAAGAACAGCTGGAAATCAGTCGGGAATCCCTGTCTATTCGACGGAAACATGGAACCTAAACCTGCGTTTCTTGCAGTTTCAAATCCGGATGATTATTAGTATAAAACATTTTATTACAGAGTAAACCAGAACTTCAGCTCCGTTAAAGATTAAAGGACATAAAAAAACCGCATAAACTTTTCAAGCATATGCGGTTCTTTGTGAACGGCAGGAGCTGCACGAGAAGACGGAATAACTTCTTCGGACACCTCTGCTGTAAGTAGCTGCTACCTGTTGCCCTTTCTGGCTGTAATAAGGAGAGAACCGAGAACCATTGTATGAACACCCAATCTCTGTAACATGTACCAGATAGTAGTATTGCCGGGACTTGTAACCCACGAAATAATACCAATGACGATATACGCTGCCCAGATAACCGCAAGACCCAACGCAATATAATCCAAAATGCGAATGGTTTTGCCAAACATCTCAATTACTACCATAATACCTGCTATTAACGATAAAACAGCAATTATCGTTGCAATGATTGACGGAAATTTCATTGTGCCAGTAAGTATTGTATGATAATCACCGCCACCCATTAATCCTAAAACACCATTTGCAATCAAATACAGCGCAACCGCAAGCTTCCACAGAAAAACTCCTATTCCATCCTTAAACATAATTAAACCTCTCAAAATCAGTTTTAACTTAGATAAAAATTTTTAAATTTCTATCAATAAGCACAGCTCAACGAGCCATATAACTCAACGAGTTATATGAAAAATTCTATAATAGATAGTACGGAAATACAAGTAAAAAAAAGAAAATAGTTAAAAATATAATAACTTATTCTGTAATTTTCTCATATTCACCGTTGAAAAATCCATTTAAATATGAATGTTCAATAATGAATTTATCCGGCTCCATTATACCGTAATATGCCTGACTTGCCATTTTTTCCTGATCGAACGGTACATAACTGTCCATTAGGCTTGCTCCGTATTGGCTCCAGATAATGACATGATCAATATACTTTTTATATTTTTCAAACAATTTAAAAAGAAGCGCGTATTGATAACCGATTGAATCAGCCTGCTTTTGGTTTAATACCGCCGGAGCATGAGCCTCTCCTCCAGGTGCGATATACGGCTGCCTCATGTCAACGCTTGAGTAGCTGATACAATCAAGCAGACCTTCATCTATTAGACTTGCAAACATGGCGGCTGATCGCCTGTTCTGACTGGCTGTAACAGGAGTAACAATTTCATGTCCCTGTATTCCCATACACTCAATCAAATTTCTGCCGTCATAGAGCGGATCGTTTTTCCATTTAGCATTAAGTTCCTTAATCATATTGTATGCAACTTTTGCCCTGAACAAAACAAGAATACTGTAATCACTGTAGACAAGTATGGGAGGCTTTTCTGTAATGAAAGCGTCAATACTGCCATTATCATCATGATTATCCGTTTTCATGTATTCCGGTATTATTCCCGGATCGTTAAAATGGGTTTTGTATTTGGCTGCCATCTGTGAATTGGGAACTGCAATATGTGCGAACTTAAACAGCAGATAAATATAATGATTTTCCATGTCGTTAATATCCAGATCAGTCATCGCCATAAGCCATGAAAGGTTTTTCATGGCGGATTTCCACTCATTGGGTTTAGCATTAATTATAGAGTCATATCTGCTTTCGTGAATTTCTTCTGACACAACACTAAATGAATGAAACGGGATAATACCCCGTTTTTCGCTTGAATCATATCTTGCATCTGTTGTCATAAAGTGCCGCATTACATACAGGACATGATTAAACAACAGTCTGCGGGCAGCATCCCTGCTTACTTTAATATACGGTCCTGTTGCATTATTACCTCCTGTATAAAACAAACAGTCAGATTTCCATTGCATGGAAGTAACATTTTCAGGAATAATCTGCCACATCCACGGAGGCGACTGATTAGTCCATGCCAGACAATGGCCGTGTAATTTATATTTTGCTCCCGAATCCCTGATACTAATGTAAGCATCGTCAGGCATGTTCCATTCCGGCCCTTCACCGTCAAATTTGAATTTAAAATCCGGATATTCGTTCCTGAGCCATATTGGAGGTCTTATATGACAATCCGGAGTAAGATTGTCCTTATCAACAAAAATTTCATAGTGGCGGGCCCTTATTGAATCGGGCGCAATGGTTCCTGTCCCTGAAGTGCCAATAAGAAAATATCCGTTATCAGGGTTATACTTTCCTTTAATTGGATTGACATCCATAAAACTTTTTATATTAACCGCATCAGGTATATCCGACTCGCCTGTTTTTATCTGCGTTAGCAGGATATTTCCGATCATAATTTGATCGCCGTTCAGCTTTGCACCGATTTCTGTGTGCAGATCGATATTCATGTATTCCCAGCTTCCGGATGTTACCGGAACTGCCGCGTAAACAGATCTCTTATACCATGTGTCTCCGTTATAAAAACCTGCTCTGTCCGATCTTATTATTTCGATACTGTCCAAATCGGAGGCTCTTATATAAATCTGTGTTCTGCTGCTTCCGGCAAAACCGTTAACCCCCTGTTTCCCTTCGCCGCCGGAAGAGGTAGACCAGATTTCAAATCTCATATATTTCCCGACTGCACTGACAGGGTAATAAAGATCAAATTCAATAAATGTATGGCTGCTTATGGTTACAGGGGGATTGATTGGTATTCTCATACCGAATCCGCCGAAGGATTTTCCTGCAAAGGCAGGATCAAAAAAAGAGGTAAGTAAAATAAGGCTGCCGCTGCCAAAGGGATTTATAATTTGTGAAAAGCTGCTGTTAACATTAGGAAGAACCCGCCCGTCATTGGTACGCCAGGATTTCCACGCAGAAAAATTATTTTCCAGATCAAATTTAAAAATTGTATTGTGCTTTAGATCTGAGCCGGATACGGTAATATTTTGAAAATTTATACTGTTTACGCTTTCCTTTTGGATCATTTTATATATGTTAATTGTAACATGTTATTGGCATGTATGCAAAAGCTTGATCTATTATTAATAAGAGCTTTTTCCGAAACCAACCTGGTTTTGGAAAAAGCTCTTAAATAAGTTTTATATTATCCCACGAGGATAACAGCTTGTTCCGTTTTTAAATAATCTTTCTGTCAACCGCGGCGCGAATGGCTTCAGGCAGACTGAATACACCTAATTTATCATAGATTGAATTAATTGCTTTTTTTACCGTGTTAATTGAAAGATTCTGATTGTCCGCTATCTCATTACGCGAAAATCCATCCGAAAGATCTTTCATGATGTCGGTTTCCCGCCTTGTCAGAATTACTTCTTTCCTGATGTTATTGGACAATTTATATTCAGATATATTTTTAAATTTCCGTTTCGCGTAGGCTGATGATTTTCGGTTAATGTCTTCCAGCCATTTTTTTGGAATTAGGCATGTGTTATCATTCATGCAGTTATCTTTAATAACGGCAGTTGTTAATGTTCGAATGTCCTTCTCGTATTTGGCGAACATCACAATGATATTGTTTGATTCTGCCAGATGCCAGGCTTGTTCGAGCGCTGTGATTGCTTCATTCCGCCGTTTAAGCCGGTAAAGGGACAGCGCCTTCAGCGTTGTTAATTCAATTTGACTTAATAAAATCGTTTGCTGTTCCGTAGAGTTTTCTATAAAAGCCAACAGTGCGCTGTACTTATGTGTTTTATAATGATACTGCAGTTTTACGCGGTTAGCATAATTTTCCAGAAAAGACGGATGAGTATACGGTGAAAAATCACTTTTCAGCCAGTCTGGTATATGTTCGCATCTGTCCAGCGACAGTTGGTAATATCCGCAGGCGATATCGTACATAGTGTAACGGACTCCGTAATCCTCCTCGCTTATCATCGCTTCCATCTCTTTGAGTTTTACCGTTGCTTCATTAAGATCTCCGCGGAAAAAAGCGAGCTGCATCAGGTATATCAGGGCGCGGGTCTGTGTGAGATACTGTCCGCAGACGCGCGCTTTTTCTACCGATTGCTTAAGGTATTGCTCAGCATCATTTATCTGTCCGCGGCAAAAACACAGTTCACCGCGCGCAAGGTCGTCAAAACCGGTAAGAAAGCCTTTTCCCAGAATGGATGCGTAAGGAATTGAACGGGAAATGGCGTCAATGTATTCTTCCTGCGCGCCTTTTCGGTTTGTTCCTACCAGAGATGCCCATGCGCTCATCGGTATAATGTTAAATGAACCGATAGTCTTGAACGAAATTTTGCTGCAGCACTCTCCCATTTTTTTATAATACTTTTCAAAGTCATAAACATCAGTGTATGTGCACATGAACATTAATAAAATTGCCCAATTGCCGTAAATGGCAGTGAGAGCATGGTTTTTTTCGAATGATTCAGGCTGCGCTTCATAATTTTCTGCATACATGCGGGCAAGAGCTATTGTACTTTCATCAAGCTGGCCTGTGTTTATTCTCAGTCTGATATGCATTCCCGGAAACATTATATTTTGGGACTTCGCTTCGTCAGGAGCGCTGTCAAATATGCGCAGCGCATATTTCGCCGTATCCGGCGGCATCTGTACATTCAGTGATCCTATTTTGTGCGCAATAGCACTGTAATCGCCGGACTTCTCGTAATAGGAAATTGCGTCTGTGTGATAACCGTTTGTGTCACACCACTCACCCGCAGTCTGGTATGTCTGTCTTCTCTCGTTTTCCGTTAACACCTGTTCCTGTTTCTTCTTAAGGTAATCACGCAATAGATGATGGATCATGTAGGTATCCAGATTAAAATCATATCGTATATAAGCATTTACTGTTTCCATTTCCCTAACGAGCGAATCATCTTTTGCCAATAATTTAATCAGACTGGCGGCAAGATGATCGATCAGCGAAATACGCAGCAGGAAACGCATGAGCGGCTCTGTAACAATATTGGAAATTTCCGCCTCGATAAGACGGTAAATGTTTTTCTTTGTCGCTTCGAGCGCGCTTCGTTCATACTTGCAGACGCTGTTTGCGCGTTCTTTAACCAAAGAACGTCCGATCATATTTATGGCAAAAGCCCATCCCTGTGTGTCATCGTAAATATTCCGTACATCTCCCCTCATGACAGGAAGATTAATCTGGCTGAAGAACCCCGCGATTTCGTCTTCGGTAAAGCACAATGTATCTTCGCTGATTGTGACAGTGCGTTCAATAAGGTTCCTGTTTATCAGATAGAAGTCCGGCATGGTTCGTGAGATCAGTATTATGGCTACATTTGGCGGACATGAATTGAGTACCTGTTCAAAAAACCTGAGCAGGGCGGGATTGTGCAGCAGATGGAAATCATCAAATACCCTGATGTGCTTACCAGGCAATGATGCCAATCCGCGCGTTATCGCAGAATATTTTAAATACGCTTCGTTAGTTTTGGGGAATCCTATTTCTTTTAAACGCGCTCCGGCTCTGGGCTGGGAAAAAGACATCATATTGGAAAAGCTTTCCCAAAAACGGGCTGTTACATTATCGTGCTCTGAAAGCTGAAGCCATATTGAAGCCGCTTTATACCTGGATAAAAATGAAAAAACTGCCCTTGTTTTGCCGTAACCTGCGCCGGCGCAGACGATAACCAGCGGATAATTAACTGCTTTTTCAAATAACGCATTCAGGCGGGGGCGATCCAGATGAGCGCCAGTTTGATGAAAGATTCTTTTATCAGCGATTAAGTTCGGCATCAAGCCGACCTTTCTTCCGCTGATTCTTTTATTTATTAGATTATTTTGTGTTATAGCCATTCCTTCTCCTGCAATAAAGCTGCGATAAGCTCATACATTGCCATTTCATCTTTTTCCAGTTTGTTAAAGATGTCCTGAGAAGGGCCCGTCATCCGCCAGAGAAGCTCGTACAATTTGACACAATCAATCAACACCGAAATAATACGCACATCATACGGAGCAAAGTGGCCGTTTTACAGGAAAACACCGCAACTCCAACAATGATTATTACAGCCCATTTTAAAGTATCAGAGTATATATTTCAATAGATTATTCGTTTTCCCTGATCTTTTTACGCCGGGTTAACGGTAGAGCGTTCATTTTCTCCTGCATAATCCATCCGCTCTTGCCATAAACTCATTCGAAAGCCGTTTTTCCCACTTAATGCACAGACTGACAGGCAGATGCGACTCTTTAAAGTCGTTTAACAGCGTTTGAATTCCCCGTATATTGGGATTTTTCGTAACATTGGCAGTATTTCCGTTAACCTTCGCGATTATTGCCTGAGAATCGGTGGTAAGAATATAATTATCAGGGTGATTTTTGGCGTACTGCATCGCGTGAATAATCCCTTCGGATTCTGTATCGTCATTGCTGGTAGATGCAGAGATACCGTATTTCCCTGATTCTTCATGGATTATTTTGTTTTGTTTTACAACAACAAAAGCCCATTTCTCTGGTCCGCCGTCAGTGTATATGCAGACATATTTGGATGACTTCCCTTTCTTTGGACTCAACCGGCGTTCCCCGCTGCCAATTCTATCAGGTTAAAACTCTTTTATCTCGGGCATCCAGAAGCTTCTTAGTTCACTGTAATTAATCCTGTTGAAAAGCGGCTCAATATCGGCGTTTTCTTTTATTATTTCAAAGAGGAAAGAAGAGAAAGTCCTGTGCTTGTCCATTACATATTCGGCGTAGCGTTTCTTAGCTTCCTTTGGGTCTTCGCTGCCGTTTCTGCATTCCTGATAAAAACCAGCGGCGGTTTTGCAAAGCGCTTTTACAGCGTTCCTGAAACCAATCCATTCCGAGGTAATTTCGTCAGTTCTTTTGCGGATTTCCGGCCACGCGACAATCGCGTCATCGATGCTTCCCTGCTTGATGGCGGAAAAGAGACGCTCGTCAGAAAAATGATCCTCGCCTTTCAGGTAAAAAAGGCTTCTGTAATGATCTGTTTTAACCTTTATGCGGTTAAAATTGGCATCCTGAACAACAAAGCCCTCCCGGTCGTCAGTATCTACAGCCTGGCAGTACGCGATTATGGCATCAAGGTTTTTAAGCGGAAGAATCTGCGGCGTGGAAAAAGACAGACCGAAGCTGTCCGCGGTCCATTCGGGAGTATGTTCCTGTCCTTCGCTGTCGCGGCAGCCCAAAAGGTATAATTTTGTTTCCCTGTACGGGACAATTATCCTGTTGTAGGGAGAAACAAGCTCAAACATGAACGTCCAGCCTTTCGGCAGGCGCTTTATTTCGTCTCTGCGTCCGCGCAGCGCGTAATCGCGCAGGCCCGCGAAAGTATACGGCGGCGGAAGGTTTTCATCGTTATCTGTACGGATAAACTCCGGCACTTCGGCGTTTACGTCAAAACTGCCGTTTGTCGTCCAGAGATCGTTTCCGTCATCTTCCTTGAGGAGCTTAAGGAGAGAACCGTCAAGTTTGTCCCTTACATACAGTTTGCTGTTCCAGTCGATGGGGTCGGCGCCGGCTTCGCCTGAATTCATGAACTTGAAAAAAGGCAGAAGGCAGGGTTTTACCGTTCCGGCTTCCTCATTAATGTCGTAAACGGAACCGCGGCAGCAGCGGACTATAGGATTTGTAAAGTCCGATTCAAACTGGCTGTACCTGAACATGACAAGATTCGCCCGCCGGGGATGACGCTTTACCTTTACGGCGTAAGGAGCCCCGGAAAGTTCTTCCTCAAAATTGTTCAGGTTCTTTTTGAGGAAATTGGTTAAATATTCCCAGCTGTCATATTGTCCCATATATCAAATATAGTGTTTCTTCAGCGCTCCGCGCAAGTTCTCCCGGGTTATTTCGCATAAAACAGGCGGTATATGAAATGTTAAGTTAATTGAGCTTTTCCCAAAACCCGGCCGGTTTTGGAAAAAGCTCCTGCAATAAGGAATTTACGCACTTTGTAATTTTTGAAACCGAAAACCCCCGATCCTCGGTATTTACATAGGGCTTCCCATGTATTTACATGGGAGATTTTACGCGAATTTTGGCATTTCCTGGGTATTTACATGGGATACATTGTTTTTATTTTTTAATAATATTTTCTTAATATTAATTTCTTAATTAAGGAGTATTAAATGAAAAAGACAAAGTTTTTAATCGGGATTATCACCATGCTGGCGGTAATCGTATTAGCGTTCGCCGCATGTCCCAACGAACCTGCAGCCAAGCCGGCGTCGAAACCGCTTTATACGGTGTATACATGGGAAGAAGGCGACTATGATTATGAACTGACCATTACTGATCCCAGCGCCAAAGCGGCGGTAACAGCCGGCACGTATGTATTATTTATCTTTAATAAGCTTACAGATGAAATATTGATAAGCGAAGGAACAGCATCCGGCACAGAAGGAAACTTTATATTACAGCCTGATTACACCGATGCTCCGATCGTAACCATAACAATAACGGGTAATTCAATTGTTGTTACCAGCGACGAACCTATTAAAGCCGTAAGAGTTAATGATACTGATGGAACGAAGGTTGAAATAAACATTACCATCGAAGAAAGCACTGTTACTGTAGGTACCACCAATACCGGCAGCAATGCTTGCGCGCACACATGGGAATGGAAAGTGACAACCGCTGTAAGCGCAACAGCTGACGGCGTAATAACAAAAACCTGTTCCAAGTGCGGCGCTGCAGACGGCACGCAGCCCATACCAATGTCCGGCACCCCCGGCCTTGAGTTTACGCTTATAAACGACGGTAAAGAATATGAAGTATCAGCGGGAGACGCAACATCAGGAGTAATAGTAATTCCCTCTGTGCATAACAATAAGCCTGTAACCACAATAGCCGACGGTAGTTGGGATTACGATCCACCGTCAGGCGGTTTTATTAAAACTGAAATAACAGGAGTTATCATCCCCTTAAGCGTTACAAAAATAGGCGGTAACGCGTTCGAAGATTGCCATAACCTTACAAGCATAAACATACACGCCGGCATTACCGATATCGGCGGCACCGCATTCAGAAACTGCAAAAGCCTTGCGGTTATTAACGTAGATCCTGACAACAAGCATTACAAAGTTGTTAACGGCGTGTTGTACAACATAGAGATGACCGAACTTATACTGGCGCAGGTAACATTAAGCGGAAACTTTACTATCCCCTCTACTGTCGAGATCATCAGAGACGCCGCATTCCGTAACTGCACAGGGCTTGTAAGCGTAACAATCCCCAACAGCGTTACCGGTATTGAAAGAGCCGCGTTTGAAGACTGCACCAGCCTTACAAGCATAACAATCCCGGGAAGCGTCGAGTTTATCGAAGATTTTGTGTTTGAAAATTGTCCAAAACTTATAAGCATTACTGTTGATGCAAGCAATCCTAATTTTTCAAGCCAGAGCGGAATATTGTACAACAAGGCAAAAACTGAGATTTTACATGTTCCTCAGGCTATCAGCGGAAGCATAACAATTCCGTCAAGCATTACTGAAATCGGTGAAAGTATATTTAAGAACCGCTCAGGCATTACAAGCATAACAATCCCCAACAGTGTTACTTCTATCGGCGATTATGCGTTCGAACATTGTATCAAACTGACAAGTGTAGTAATCCCTAACAGCGTTACTTCCATCGGTAAAAACGCATTTGGAATGCCTGATCATCAGTTTAATCCTGTAGATAACCCGATACCCTCAGCTCTTACAGATGTTACAATCGGCACTGGTATTAAAAGCATCGGTGTCATGGCGTTCATAAGCTGTTACAGCCTTACAAGCGTAACTTTCAACGCGGTTGTTCCTCCTACGTTTGAAAATCTTGTTGAAGATAATGGAGACTCAACTCGTTATTCTGCGTTCTGGGGTACACCATTGTCAGATGAAGGGCTGCCTGGATTTGATGAAGCGTTTATCTATGTTCCTTCAGCCAGCGTTGAGGCGTACAAGAGTATATTCAACTCTGACGGCAGACCGGATAAATTTGTAGCAATAACACCGTAATTTACTGTGTAAAGACAATTTTCGGGGGTTTCCGTAACATTTCCGGCCGCCCCCGAAACCTATGCGGGCGTTCCCGCGAAAGTCGCGAGCGCTCTCGCGAAAGCTGCGAGCGCTCTCGCGGAAGCTGCGGGCGCTCTCGCGGAAGTTGCGAGCCCTCTCGCGGAAGCTGCGAGCCCTCTCGCATAAGTTGCGAGCGCTCTCGCAAAAGATGCGAGCGCTCTCGCAGATAGTTAATATCAACAGGCGGCGCGCCAAAATCTGCAAGAGCTTTTCCGAGCTTTTTTAAATTTTTATTGTCCGTGAAAATAAGAAAATCAATGTCTTTAGTCGCTCTGGGATGACCGTATAAACCAACCGCCCAGCCGCCGACAAGCAGATATTTAACCTTGTTTGAGTTTAGACAGTGTATAAAATCTTTGAAGTCTTCCGGTAGTTGCTTCCTTTCCATAAAAACATTCCCTTAAATATGTTATTGTTTGTAATTTTTCCTTTATTGTCGCTTTTTTCCAATATTCTGAATCATCTTTATCAAATATTTCCTTATTTCCGTATGATATTTTACTTCTGTCCATTTTTTCAGAAAACATACAATTAAGCTCCTATTCTTTAAATAATACCAATATTATACCAGAGTATCATGAGAATAAAAATTATTTGATATATCTCACCTCAGGGGGCAGACCGAATAAAGCCGAAGCAAAGTAAACCGCGTCAAGCCTTGGTGTGAGATCGCGTCAAGGCCTGGTGGATGATCGCGTCAAGGCCTGGTGGATGATCGCGTCAAGCATTGGTGTGGGATCGCGTCAAGCATTGGTGTGGGATCGCGTCAAGCTTTGGTGTGAGATCGCGTCAAGGCTTGGTGTGAAACCGATATATTCTGGAACAATGTCTGTAATTAATTGTTATTACCTATGGCAAACAGTTAACTGCCGGTATACAGGCAGAAGCAGACGTGCTGTTGAAACTTTTGCAAAGAGCCCGCCGCAGATGAGTGATTCATTGAGAGGGATGTTAAGTTTTTCTGTATGTACGGCTGCCGCTTCTGCGTTTAAATAACGCCGCAGCCGCAGGTGTTTAACGCTTATCCACGCTTGTGTACTCGAGCTGCGGCTGGACGCATTTGTACGCGGGGCGGATGATTCTGCCGCCGGCGGTGATTTCTTCCAGACGGTGGGCGCACCATCCGGCAATCCTGCTGACCGCGAATATCGGGGTGTTCAGGTCTTCAGGGATTCCGAGCATTTTGTAAACAAAGCCGGAATAGAAATCAACATTTGTGCATATATCCTTGTCGGAGCCCTTAACTCTTTTAAATACCGAAGGAACAAGCCTTTCAATCAGGCAGTAAAGATTGAATTCCTTGAGCATGTTTTTTTCCTCCGCGAGCGCTTTTGCCTTGTCGCGCAGTAAAATCGCGCGCGGATCTGTGATTGTGTAGACAGCGTGGCCCTGTCCGTAGATCAGCCTTGTACCGTCATAAGCTTCGCCTTTCAGGATTTTTTCAAGGTATGCGGCAACTTCCCTTTCGCTTTCCCAGTCTTTTACATTGTTTTTTATTTCATCCATCATTTCGATAACTTTCGCGTTCGCTCCGCCGTGCTTGTAGCCCTTAAGCGATCCAATGCCTGCAGCGATGGAGGAAAAAGTGTCGGTATCGGATGAGGAAACAACGTGCACAGTAAATGTTGAGTTGTTGCCTCCGCCGTGCTCCGCGTGAAGAACAAGCGAAAGATCCAAAAGCTGCGCTTCGTATTGGGTGTATTTCTTGTCAGGCCTGATTAGGGAAAGAAGTATTTCCGCGCAGGACAACGAAGGATCAATTTGATGAATGATTAGGCTGTCGCTGTCAAAGTGATGTTTCTTTGACATGTAGGAATAAGCCGCGATGCTGGGAAAACGCGCGATTAGTTCAACGCACTGGCGGAGAATATTCTCAGGGGACTGGCTTTCTGGGTTATCGTCATAGGGGTACAGCGCGAGTATGGAAGAAGCGAGTTTATTCATGATGTTGCGCGAAGGCGCCCTCATAATTACGTCTTCGACAAAGTGGCTGGGCAGCGCGCGGTTTTCCCCGATAAGGACATTGAAAGCCTTTAATTGATCCCTGGTCGGCAGTTTCCCGAACAGGAGAAGATAAATTGTTTCCTCAAAGCAGAATCGGTTTTGGCTCGCGGCCTCGGCGGCTATCTGCCCAACGTTTATTCCCCTGTAAAACAACTTTCCTGGGACAGCGGTCTTTTTTCCGTCTATTACTTCATAGCCATGCACATCGCCGACCCGTGTAAGGCCGACAAGTACGCCCGTGCCGTCTTCGTTGCGCAGACCGCGTTTTACGCTGAACCTGGTAAATAATTCTGAGTCAATATAATCATTGCCTGAAATCTCGGCTAAGTGTTCTTTTACGTCCATAACTTCTTCTCCTTTTTTATTTTATTACTTTGGTTCGGTTTTATCCGAGTCTTCTTCGCGAATCTGCACCCTGCGGATTTTTCCGCTTATGGTTTTTGGAAGCTCGTTTACAAACTCAACAATCCGCGGATATTTATAAGGGGCGGTGGTTTTCTTTACATGGTTCTGTAGTTCGGTTTTTAGTTCGTCTGCTGCCGTATAATTTTTCGCAAGAACGACTGTCGCCTTGATGATTGTGCCGCGTTCTTCATCGGGGACGCCTGTTATGGCACATTCAAGAACCGCCGGATGGCTCATAAGAGCGCTTTCCACTTCGAACGGCCCGATTCTGTAACCGGAACTTTTAATAACATCGTCATTACGGCCGACAAACCAATAGTAGCCGTCTTCGTCTGTCCACGCGACATCGCCCGTATAATAGATATCGCCGCGCCACACGCTTGCGGTGAGATTTTCGTCTCTGTAATAACCCCCGAACATTCCGTAGGGTTTTCGCCTGCCTGTTCTCACAGCAATCTGGCCTTCTTCGCCCATGGCGCACGGCGATCCATCTTCGCGCAGCAGCCCGATGTCGTAACCGGGCGCGGGCTTTCCCATGGAACCGGGTTTCGGTTCCAGCCACGGCCATGTACACAGGGAGACAGTAAGTTCTGTCTGTCCGTAACATTCCCTTAATTTAATTCCGGTACCGGCAAGAAACTGTTCAAAGATTTCCGGATTAAGCGGTTCTCCTGCTACGCTGCAGTGTTTTAAGGCGGAGAAATCATATTTCTTTAAATCTTCTTTTATAAAGAAACGGTATATTGTAGGGGGAGCGCAGAAGCTTGTCAGGCGGTATCTGCTTATTATCTCCAGCATTTGCCGCGGATCAAAACGGTCATAATCAAATACAAAGATTCCGGCTTCGCATAGCCATTGTCCGTAAATGCATCCCCACGCGGCTTTTGCCCATCCTGTGTCGGCAACAGTCAGATGCAAACCTTCCGGTACTACCTGATGCCAGTATTTCGCGGTTGCGATGTGGCCCAAAGGATATGTAAAATCATGGCGCACCATTTTCGGCATTCCTGTTGTGCCGGAAGTAAAATAAAGAAGCATGATGTCGGTTTTATTATTTACAGCCGGTTTTTGGTAAACATCGGAAGCCTCTTTAATTTGCAGACTTAAATCGTTCCATTGCAGCGCCGGATCGGCTGCAAATACGGATTTTGCCGGATCATGATCTTTTGGTGTGTGAACCGAACGGACAAATGCCTTGTACTTAAGGTGCATCTTTTCGGAGAAGCCGCTGCTTTGTTCCATGGCGGCTTCAGCTTCATTAATGCGAAGCATCAGATCGTGATCATCAACGCAGACAATTCCTTTAATACCGGCGGCATTGCATCTGTAAACAATGTCTTTTGCTGTAAGAAGATGCGTTGCCGGAATTGCGATCGCTCCAAGTTTATGCAAAGCCAGCAATACCGGCCAGTATTCCCACCTGCGCTTTAATATCAGCATAACAGGATCGCTTTTTTTTATTCCGGCCTTGTCTAATACATTAGCGGCCCTGTCCGTCAGATTTCTTATTTCAGAAAATGTAAAGGAAGCGTCCGCGCCTTTTTCATCACACCATTGAAGCGCGCGCCCGTTTGGTTTTTCCTGTGCAAGAACGTCAACTACATCATATGCAAAGTTAAAATTATCCGGAATATTGACGGTATAATTATTATAAAAATCCTCGTAGGATTCGAAATCTGTTCTTGGCAAATATTTGTCAAGCAAGGACATATTGTTACTCCTATAAAAAAAATAATTGCGGCGGTTACGGCGTTTAAACGCCTTATCGTAGTCTAGAAAACAAACGCCAGAAAGCGGGCTGCTTTTCCTCCCAATGCCTTCATGCCGTGCGGCTCTGAAGAATTGTAATAAACGCAGTCGCCTGGATTGAGTTCAATTTCGTGGCCGCTGATCGATATCAGCAGCCGCCCCTCCAATACATAATTGAATTCCTGTCCGGGATGTGTGTTTAAATTAATTTGTTTGTTTTCTGTTTCTGCGGAAGCTTCAACCAGAAAAGGTTCTGCGTTTTTGCCGTGGAAATTATAAGCAAGATTCCAATATCCGTACATCGGGCGGCGGGTTACTTCCGGGGCTTGCCCTGACCGCGTAACACAGTATGTTTTTAATTTTGATGCCGCTCCGCTTATTAGCTCAGACAGGTCAACTTTGAACCTTGCGGCAATTTCTACAAGAGCTCCTACCGGAAAATCCTTCTCCCCTGATTCCCATGCTGTATATTCTGCCGGATCGAAGCCAAGCTCTTTTGCCAGATTTACGGCTGTTATTTCCTCAATTTCCCTGAGTACGCGTACACGGGATGCGATTTCCCTTACGCTCTGTTCCGTGGAGCCATGTTCCAGTTTATCTTTTTTCATTAACTTTTCTCCCGTACTGTTTGTCTTTAACCAATCATCCTTGTTTCTACTGTTCCGTTGGATCGGGCGACGTAGACTACCGGCGGATTCTTTGTAAAAAAACCATTCTCCACAACACCGGGGATTTGATTTAATTCTGTTTCCATTAACGAAGGGGTTACCGCAGACCCGTGAAACTCCATCCCAAGACGGATGTCCAGAATTATATTGCCATGCTCGGTTATAACAGGCCCAGCTTTTCTTAGTGCCTCTCTGAGTATAACGGCTGCGCCGTGTTTTTCAAGTACTCTTGTTACCTGAACTCTTGCCGCAGGGATTACTTCCAAAGGAACGGGAAACCCGCTTCCAAGCCGGTCTGTAAGCTTGGATTCGTCTATTGTAATAACATACTGCGAGGACGCGTAAGCCGCCAATTTTTCTATAAGCAAAGCGCCCCCTCCTCCCTTGATTAAATTATTTTGTTTGTCTACTTCGTCCGCTCCGTCAATTGTTAAATCAAGCCCCGAGGAGAGTTCGCGTGAGTTCAGATTGTAAAACGGGATATTTTGCTTTTCACATTCAATTTCGGTCTGAAAACTGGTTGCGAATGCGCAGATGTCGCGTAATATTCCCTGTGCAAGCAGTTCTCCTATTCTGCGGACTGCGTAAACCGCTGTAGAACCTGTCCCAAGACCGAGCTTCATGCCGCTTTTTACCATGCTGTCCGCAGCTGCTTTACCGGCACGCTGCTTTAACAGCGCCGCTTCATTCATTAACCTGATTGTATCCTGTTCCATGTGCTTGCTCCCATTGTATTTAACCTTGTTAAAAACTGCTGGTGAATTTCTGTGCCAAAAAAATTATAATATTGCATACAGGCCTGCCGTATAACCATATCGTAGCCGTTAATGGTTTTGCATCCCGCCTCCGCGGCTCTTTTCAGGAAAGGCGTTACCGCCGGCGTATATATCAAATCCATGACGCTTTCCTTTCCGGTAAAAGAGTATAATTCCAGAGGATCAACTGGAGAATCTTCATCCGCGGACTTTTGACCGTATGAATCCAGTGTTGCGGAATCTCCGTTAGATATTGATTCAGCAAAACCTTCCATCCCGACTGAGCTTGTCTGAATAATTATATCGCTGTATTTTGCCATGAGTTCTATTCCGTGATTATCCAGTCCTCCAAAGCGGAAATTGTACTGAGACGCGATGTTTTTTGCTTTATGGACAGTACGGTTTAATATAAGGGCTTTGCCGCCCAAACGGTAAATTTCCGAAGCGACAGATCGCGCTACGCCGCCGGCGCCCACAATAGTAATCTTTTTATGTTTTAGGTTTTTTTTATTAAGGAATTCCAGAAGCGAAGCGGAGAACCCCAAACAATCGGTATTGTCTCCGTACCATCCGTCTCCGCTGCGGAATACTGTGTTGCATGCTCCAATGGACTTTACAGCGTCAGAGCTGTCTGTAAGCTCATTAAGTACTGCTTCCTTGTAAGGTACTGTGACTGATAACCCCTGAACATCCAGTTCTTTTGCCAGAGTAATAAAACTGCTGATGGAATCTACCGGAAAAGGAACGTACACTGCGTCTGTATTTTCCATGTTAAATACATTATTAAAAAACCACGGACTGACGCTTGCTTTTAAAGGATAGCCGACGACGCCGTATACTTTGGTATTTTTTGTTATTTTTTTAAACTGATAAAGTTCGGCCAGTTCGCGGACATCCATTTGTCCTGAAGCTCCGGGCGTTTCATCTTCAGATAACGCGCTTGAATATGTCAGGAATGAGCCGAATTTTTCTGTAAGGATTCTTGAATAAATACCGTAATGTCCCATGCAAATCAGGATTTTATCCTGTCCTTTAAACTCGCCTGAAGCGTTGAATACCCGCAGAACATCGTTTACCGAGTTTACTTTTAGCGCAAATTTTACTATCTCATCTCCGACTCGCTTCATGGATTTCAGCTTGTCGTGAATATTGTCAATGATGCCGTTTACATTATGGCAGGAGCGGATAATTCGTGTTCCGAAAGTACGTGCGGCTTCTTCAAGGCTGGGTACGTCAAAATCGTCCTCAATATCTACATACGCGAAATTATATCTTGAGTCCGCGTTCGCGTACGCAAGTCCGTTTGCGAACAGCCTTACCCTTGCCCCTTCGCCCTGTGAGTAATACCCTCCGTCAACATCGCGTCTGATTGTAAGGATGACAGGCATGCCCGCCAGTTCGGGGAACCGGCGTATATATAAACGCTCATCATCATCAAGGCAATCTACCCTTAATTCCGCAATATCCGTATATTTGCCGTATTTGTTTAATATTTCCAGATTTCGCTGAATGGTTTTTGCGGTAAGGCATAAGCAAATCTTTGCCATTGTTAACCTCTGTTATTTTGCGGTGATATCACTGCAAATTGAATAGTATTTTTAAAACTAACCGGGTTTTGTAAACAGTTCATTATACTTTAAAAATCGGGGCGGTATATATATATTGCGGCAGCCAGCTCCGTATTGTTAACATTGCTGAAATTAACGCGAAGCATCAGCGGCCAGTCCCTGCTGTTTATTGCCATAAGCACATAATCTCCGTAATCTACCGCCCTGTTTCCCAGAGTCAGCAAAACGACCGCTTTTCTGTCTCCGTTTGAGATGCCATGCGTTGAGACAAGTTTAACCTGCCAGACACGATCCCTGTAAATATAAAAATCCGCTCCGTTGTACTGAAAAACAACATCGTCCTGCCAAGTCTCCATTCCTCTTTCTGCGGCAACTGTTCCAGGCGGTCCAAACCGCTGAATTAAATCAGGTATCATCATTCCGACAAATGAAAGATGTTCATCACTGCCAAGGCCGGTAATCGGCAGTGATTGCTGCGCGTTTAACGCTGAAGAGACAAGGAAAAACATTAATATAACTAATCTGCGGCTCATAATGCTCTTTTTAAACCTGCCTGTTATTATACCGAAAACAAAGCCAAATAATCCATAGAAACAATCAAATTGAACGAAAAAAAGAACGTAAAAGAAGCTATTTCGGCGGATATTGATCACATTTTAACTATTAGATTACTTGAAGGGGAGTAAATTCAATTCTTTCAAATATACGTTATTGGAATAACGTAATCGTTTTTTCCGGTTTCTGATCCCAGATTAGTCGAAACAGAAAATAAGGTCAATATGCAGTTTAAAAAACGCGGTTGTCTCTCTTGCCTTGTAAAAATATGCAAATCCCCGTAAACTAAAATAATGCAAAGTCTTAACAAAAATCAAATGCTTAAAATAATGGAAAGATACGGCAATGATCCTCAGCAGTTAATAGCTGTCTTGCTGGATATTCAGGCCGCGTCGGGAAAATTCTGCGTTGAACAGCATTGGGCTGAGCTTACCTCGGAAGTTTTGGGTGTTCCGCTGTCGAAAATTTATGATGTACTGACTTTTTATTCCATGTTTAAAACAGAGCCGCACGGCGAGTTTATCATCGAAATTTGCCGCAGCACTCCCTGCTGGTTTGCATGTCAAAATGAGGACGGCTGTCACGGAGGCACTCAGGAAGTTGTACGCTGGTTTGAAGACGCGGCGGGTATTAAAATCGGCGAAACAACAGCCGACGGAAAATTATCAATTTTATATACAAGCTGTGTAGGTATGTGCGATATAGGTCCGGTTGCGAAAATCGGCGATGATGTATTTGGAAGTCTAAACGAAGAAAAAGCAAAAACGCTGGTTAAATACTGTCTTACTGGCAACAGACACGAGTTAAGGGCCTTATGTCAAAATTAACAAATATGCTTACAGGCGGAGCTGACCGCGCATACTCGCTCATTGCAAGCGAGTACGAAAGAAACGGTGGTTTCGCCGCGCTTAGAAAAACGATATCAAGCACTCCAGAGGAAATAATCGCGGAAATTAAAAAAGCGCAGCTTCTCGGACGCGGAGGAGCGGCTTATCCTGCCGGTAAAAAATGGGAGCATCTTTTACACATAAAAGAAACTCCAAAATACATAGTCTGCAATGCCGATGAGGGGGAGCCCGGCACTTTTAAAGACCGGCTTATTATGGATTTGCTGCCGCTTAAATTACTGGAAGGTATTATCATTGCGGGGTTTGTCTTTCGCGCGGATTCAGGTCACATTTATGTTCGCGGCGAATACCGCAAGCTGCAGCGTCGGCTTGGTTTAGCGATTGAAAACCTTCATGCTGCAGGATACCTTGGAAAAAATATAGCAGGTTCCGGTTTCGATTTTGAAATACATGTAATATCGGGAGCGGGCGCTTATGTCTGCGGCGAGAACTCCGCTCTATTAAATTCAACAGAGGGTAAAGTAGGACGCCCGCGCATTAAGCCGCCGCATCTTGCGGAAGTGGGCCTGTTCCTTCACCCGACTCTGGTGAACAATGTAGAATCATTCGCCAATATTCCGCTCATCATTAACATGGGGGGAGACGCTTACCTGCGGTCAGGGCATCCTGATTCAGGAGGGAGCAAGCTTATCTGCCTTTCGGGGCATTGTAAAAAAAAGGGTGTTTACGAAGTACCGCTTGGCAGTGTTACGCTTCGGGACGCGATCTATGATCCGGAAATTGGCGGCGGAATTGCAGCTAACAAAAAACTCAAGTTTTATCATCTTGGAGGACAGAGCGGCCCAATCGGAGGCATTGATCAGCTTGACACAATTTACAGTTACACGGATCTTAAAAAAGCCGGTCTTGCTGTCGGATCAGGAGCCATTGTTGTGATGGATGAAAGCGTCTCTGTTATTGATTATTTAAAAGGTGTTACAGAGTTCTTTGTTCACGAATCCTGCGGCAAGTGTATACCGTGCCGCGAAGGAAACCGTCAGCTTCTAAGAATCCTTAATAAATTGACAGATGGGACTGCAAAAACTGTCGATCTTGACACAATGCGCCGCCTTATCCGCACCATGACAGACGCTTCCTTCTGCGGGCTTGGTCAAAGCGCCGCTGTTGCCCTGAACAGCGCGTGGAAACTTTTCCCGGCGGAATTCGAAGGAACGAGGTTATCATGAGTCACAAACCTGATCCAAATAAAAATGTTAATTTGATAATTGACGGAAAACCTGTAACAGTTCCCGAAGGTACAAGCATTCTTGACGCGGCAAAAACTGTTAATATCAATATTCCTGTTTTATGTGATCATCCCGATCTTCACGAGCGTGCTTTGTGCAGAATTTGCGTAGTTGAATGTGACGGACGAGGAAAGCTGATTGCAGCCTGCGCGAATGATGTGTGGGAAGGCGTGAATATTGTCACTATTAATAAGCGCCTTGTAAACATACGCAGGACAATAATAGAGATGATACTCGCAAATCACCCGTATGACTGTTTAAAATGCGCACAAAACAAAAACTGCGAGCTGCAGTCGTTAGCTGTAAAATACGGCGTTGTATCTTCATCTTTTAAGAACGAATCAGGAAAACACGAAGCTGTGATTGAGAGCGAAACCATTGTACGCGACATGGATAAATGCGTTAAATGCGCGCGCTGTGTTGAAACATGCCAGGAAGTGCAGACAATAAGGGCGATTAATACTTCCAATCGCAGCCATGAATTCGAGATTTCCACCGCGTACAAACAGCCGCTGGAAGATGTATCATGCGTCTTTTGCGGCCAATGCGCAAAGGTATGTCCTGTAAGCGCGATTTGCGGGAATGATCAAAGCGCGGATGTTTGGGGAGCTCTTAATAAAAACTGTGATGCAAAAGCAGAGGGTATTAAAACAATAGCGCAGGTTTCGCCTGCTATTTCTTCCATCCTTGAAACAGCGTTCTCTCTTCCCGCGGGAAGCGTGACAAAAGGAAAACTCGCGGCTTTAATCAGGCTGCTTGGCTTTGATAAAGTTTATGACGCTTCAATTACAGCTAACATAACCAATACCGGTATTTGCAGCGAAGTAAAACAACGGAAAAATAATTCTGGCTACAGCCTGCCGGTAATTAGCGGATGCTCGCAGGGTGTTATGCGCTTTATAAGGAATTTCTATCCTGATTTGGAAAGTCACATATCTATCGGTAAAAATCCGCGCAAGCTGTTCGCTTCCGATATAAAAAACAATTACGCCAAAGAAGCGGGATTAACTTCGTCTGATATCACATCGGTTTCATTTGTACCCTGCCTTGCGCAGAAATACGCAATCATGAGCGATAAAAAGGATTTCGCTCTGACCGCGGAAGAACTCGCGAAGATGATCCGCCTTGCAGGAATAATGATTGAAACGCTTCCTGAAGAACAGTTTGACACCTGTAATCTTAATTTGTCCAATGAACAGACTGATCAATCATTAATTAAAAAAGAAACGGTAAACGGTTTTGCCAAAGCAAGAAATGCAATGGAATCAATTCAGAAAAACGAATGCAGCGCTGACTGGATCGAATTATTAAGCTGCCCGGGTAGTGATTGTCCTTGCAGCAACTGTTCCTGATTAAGGAAATTGGAATGTAAAATATTATGGAACAATTATTGGCAGGAACGAGAATCGCCGCGGCTATACCTTATATTTATCTGGCGGCAGGGCTGCTTGTATTAATAATCTGCGGCAACTGGCTTGTGACAGGAAGCGTTCAGATAGCGCGGCATTTTAAAATCAGCACACTTGTTGTCGGTCTTACGATTGTGGCATATGTAACTTCCGCGCCTGAAATGTTTATAAGCGTAGGTGCAGCTCTTGAAAATTCGCATGATATCGCGCTGGGGAATGTGATAGGATCAAACATCGCGAATATTGGATGTATATTAGCTATTGTTGTTGTTATTTCACCGATTCCAATCCGTAATAAATCAATTGGCATTGATTATTTAATAATGTTTTTCGTGACAGTTCTTGTTCTCGTTTTCGGATTAAACGGTGTTATCGGACGATTTGAAGGCATCTGTTTCGTGACCATTTTAATAGCTTACACTGTATGGTCTGTTGCTAAATCGAGAAAAAACATAGCGACTGAGAAAATAGAACCCGCGACAATGAAGCCGTTATTTGCAATATTACTGATTGCCGCCGCTGTTGTTGGGTTGTATTTCAGTTCAGGCTGGTTTGTCAAAGGAGCGAAGGAAATCGCGCTCCAGTGGGGAGTAAGCGAACGCGTTATAGCGGTTTCCATTGTAGCGGTCGGAACAAGCACGCCGGAATTGATATCATCGCTGATTGCCGCTTTCAGGAAAGAGGCGGATCTTTCAATCGGGAACATAATCGGGTCAAATTTTTTCAATATCGCGGGTGTTTTAGGAGTAACAACAATTGTCAGCCCTGTAAAAATTGTCAACCATTCAATGTTTATTACCGATATGTTATGGCTTTTCGGAATAACGATCGTACTGTTACTCGTCATGATCCCGCTGTCGAAGGGAAAAATAAACCGCTGGGAAGGCGGAATAATGCTGTCGATTTTTACGGTTTACATGGTTATTCTTTATATGACTTGATAAACCAAAATTATCTGAAAATTCATTTATACATAACAACAATGTCAGCGGCATGAAGACTGAACCGTCACCTCTTTCTGCACAAATTGCAGCCAAGCACATGAATGTGGTTTTTCTGAAATTTACGTTCAAACATGCGTGAAATAAGGTAATCATCTACAGTCAGCTTTGTTCTGCAAATCGGGCACTTTCTTGGAAGGCCGTTCTCAAGGCAGCTGTAACAACCCTTTATATGTACGATGCGATCTGTGCTGTATTCGCCTGATGTTTGGGCTATAGTTTTTATCAAGTCCCCTTTTAACATTTTCATTGAGCAAACAGGGCAAACCTGAGGATCGCCGGGTTTACCGGAGTGAATCTTTTTTTTATTCCATGGAAGGAGCGGATAAAAGGGTGACGGAGGTCCGAAAAACAGGAAATATCCCAGCGATATAAGAATTATACCGATGATAACGAATATCAATGTCTGAAATATGTCTCCCATAAATAACCATTTTACGTAATAACCATTTGCAATGCTAGCCTGTTGCCGTTATTTGTAAATAATATTTAATAAGAATCTTAATATCAACAGACAGCATGATATCTGATAGCCTTTTTAATACAGAATATGTATTATTTAAAAATGTCTACTCTTTATATCATTGCTACGCCGATTGGCAATTTGGGCGACATAAGTTTTCGCGCGGTTGAAATTTTAAAGAGCGCTGAACTTGTAGCGTGCGAGGACACTCGCCGTACCCTGAAGCTTCTTACCCATTTAGGGATTCGCGTTAAAATGATTTCCTGCCGTTCACAAAACGAGGAATCTGCGGCGGAAAAGATTATAAAAGCCCTGAATCAGGGACAAACAGCAGCTTATACAAGTGATGCCGGCACTCCGGCCTTAAGCGATCCGGGCGCAGAACTTGTAAGAGCGGCAGTGCAAGCCGGACATGATGTAATTCCCATTCCGGGGCCGTCAGCCTTTGCTTCCCTGTTAAGCGTTTCAGGCGGCAGGGATAAAACCGTCATTTTTGAAGGTTTCCTGTCCCCGAAACCGGGACGAAGAAAGAGCCGCCTTCGTGAATTAATGGCTATGGATGCGGCTTTTGTTCTTTACGAATCACCTTTCAGGATTCTAAAGCTGCTGGACGACATTGCCGAAATTGACAGTGAGAGGTATATATGCCTTGGGCGGGAAATGACCAAGATACACGAGGAATATATAAGGGGCAGTGTGCCGGAAATACTTGATAAATTAAGAAAAAAAAATGAACAAATCGGTGAATTTTCTGTGTTTATCTCTAGTAATTATTCTAAATAGTTGGTAAACTTATAGTATATGTTTGCCGATAATACGGTATAGGTAGGAAATGAGTATGACAGTAAACAGGATAGGTTACGTAGAACCCATTCCATCCGGCAAAAAGCCGGGCAGGAGTGAACAAGTGGGGGGGAACGACAAATCCGATACTATCAGCCTTTCTGCGCAGGCCAAGGAGCAGGCTGAAAAATATCAGGTTTTAGAAATAATTAGATCCGCCCCGGAACTTGACGAATCCAGGATTTCTGAACTCAGGCAAAAAATTGATGATCCTTCGTATCTGAACGAGAAAATCATCAATGCGACAGCGGATAAAATCTTGAGCGCGTGGTTTGCGTAGGAGACTGACAGCGCCATAGTTAAAATTAAAAATAATTGAGCCTGATTACTGATAGCAAAGCTATTTTGTAGTCAGGCTTTTTTTATGTTCTTATACGAAAATCCGGATTTATTAAAAAACATGTACAATTTTGCCTGTATGGCATTATAATTAAAATAACTGAAAAAACAGGAGAATAAAAACACATGGAATACAATTTTGATTTTACCATTGAAGAACTTGGAAAAGCAGCAGTGAAATCGCCTATATTGATGTCAAAAACTCAAGGCGATAAAGCCGCTAATTATGTTACTAACGACAGGTTTGTACGCTTAAGCTCCTTTATCGTACCAGGCGAGCAGCCGGCTGTAGAAAGGACACAGGTTCTGGAACGCGCTGGTCCGAGAGAATATATTTATTTTACGCCTGCTCATGTACACGCGGGAATTGTAACATGCGGCGGTCTTTGCCCCGGAATTAATGATGTTATCAGGTCGATTGTACGCTGTCTTTGGACACGCTACGGCGTAACAAGGATTACAGGCATTCGTTACGGATATCTGGGTTTTTTGCCCGAATACCAATACGGAGTAAGGCAGCTTGATCCGGATATTGTCGATGATATTCACAAGCTGGGCGGCACTTTCCTTGGAAGCGCCAGAGGCGGTGGCAGGGAAGTAGTGCAAATTGTCGATACAATGGAAAAACTTAATCTGAACATGCTGTTTGTTGTAGGAGGAGACGGAACTCAGCGCGGTACACTTGATATTGCCGAGGAAGTTGATAAAAGAAACCTGAAAATTGCGCTGATTGGCATTCCCAAAACAGTTGATAATGATTTTGCTTTGATAGACCGTTCTTTTGGGTTTAATACTGCGGTAGCTGAAGCTGTAAAAGTAGTATCAGCAGCTCATGTGGAAGCGGCATCGGCCATTAACGGTATCGGTCTTGTTAAGGTTATGGGGCGAGATTCCGGCTTTATCGCAGCGCATACCGCTCTTGCAAGCCACGAAGTTAACTTTGTTTTAATCCCTGAAGTACCGTTTAATCTGGAAGGATACAACGGCTTTTTAACCCATCTTGAAGACAGGATAAAAAAACGCAAACATGCTGTGATTGTTGTTGCCGAGGGCGCTCTGCAGGATCAACTGTTAAAGGATAAAAAATTTGATGCAGGCGGAAATGTAAAAATGGTCGATGTCGGTGTCTATATCCGCAGCAGAATCATCAAACATTTTGAAGAGAAAGGAATGGAAATCAACCTGAAGTATATCGATCCAAGTTACGCGGTACGTTCCGCTCCCGCAAATCCGGATGATTCAATTTACTGTGAACGTCTGGGTAACGCCGCTGTACACGCTGCGATGGCCGGAAAGACAAAAATCATCATCGGACTTGTAAATAACAGATTTGTTCACCTTCCGATCAAGATGGTTATCTCTCACCGCAACAAGGTAAATCCCGAAAGCAGCCTGTGGCGCGATACGTTAGACGCAACCCACCAGCCGTCGCTAATGGTAAATACGTTCGGCGGATTCTGAGACAGCGCTCGTTATAACTCATAGATGGCATGCAGAAATAACGCTGCTGCCTGCGATACATTCAGGCTGTCTATATTGCCTGTACCTGGAATGCGCAGGATGCATGAGCATTGATCCTTTACGTCTTTGGGAAGGCCGGTCTCTTCGTTGCCCAGAACAAGCGCGATACCGGGTCGGCCTCCTTGCCTTAGCTTCGCTGTCTTTGGAGTACTGACAATGCCCGCAAGATCGCTGATGCGCATTCTTGCTCTTGTGTCAGTGCCGATTGTGACAAGCCTCTTTACCGCATCCTTTAAAAAAGACGCTGTACTTTTAATGCGCCGGACTGCCAAATGTTCAAACGCACCTTCCGCGACACGGCAGGCGCTGGTGGTAAGGCGCATTTCTTCGTTAAATGAGGAATCCTTTTCATTCAATACGATAAATGAAACATCAAAGAAAGCTGCCGCTCTTGCGACAGCGCCGAGATTGTGATCGTTCCCTACAGAATGTAATATAACGCCTGTTTTTCCTTCGTCTGCCCAAAGGTTTAAGTCATCAAGGTTAAGCGGCTCAATAACAGGCTCTTCTATCATTGCAACAACACCCTGATGGTGTACGCTTTTACAAATACGCTCAAGCTCTTCATCATCACAGATTTTATAAGGGCGTCTGCGTTCGGCAAGCTGTTTGCAGATTCCGGTAAATGAATTGAAACGATCTTCGCGTAGAAAAAGACGGTTTATTGCCAAAGGATGATTTTCGCATACAGCCAATACTGCGTTCATTCCGCAGATTGCAAGTTCATCAGTCAATTTATTACGCATGGTATCCAAGTCAGTATACAATAATTAAAATACGCAATACAATATACCGTATCGTTCTTTATTCTGTCTTGAAACCTTAATCATATTCACGTATCATGTTTTTGTGGCAGTCAGAAAAAAAAACAAGAATAACAGCGACAAAGGGCCTCAGGCGATAGTCATCTTCTGGCTGATATTCATAATTGTAATCATCAGCGTTTTTATGTTTAACGCGCAAACCATTCAGACAAATTTCAATCTATTTAAAAATCGTCTAACATCCGCGCCCGGCGCGCAGGAAGAATTGCTGATGACTGATGATGAGCTGATTGTAACAATTGTCGGAGATCAGAATGAACGGCAGCCTGAAGTAATTGCGGCAGAACCGCAGACAATAACACAAACACCGGAACCTTTATCTGGTACGCGGATTGAATCACAGCCAGGTTCACAGACACAACCGCAGCAGCAAACTCAACCTCAAACTCAGACTCAGCCGCAAACACCGGCTCCTGTACAAACAAGGGACAGAACAATCTACTTTACTCATGTAAGCAGTGACGGGCAAATTCTCCAGTCCAGCGTAATGCGCAGGCTCCCTGTTTCAGAATCACCGATGATGGATGCCCTTAACGCCCTGCTTACAGGGCCTTCGGCAGATGAACTTGCAAAGGGAATAATCAACCTCATTCCCCGGAATACAAGAATACTATCGGCAACTGTCCGCGGAAACACAGCTTATATTAATTTCAGCGAAGATTTTATGTTTAATACATTCGGCGTTGAAGGTTATGTCGCTCAGCTGCGGCAAATTGTATGGACTGTAACCGAGTTTTCAAATGTAAGTGATGTGCAGATACTGATCGAAAGCAGGAGGGTAGATTATCTTGCCGAAGGTATATGGATCGGCAGTCCTTTAAACAGACAGTTATTTTAATTACAAAAGACGCGGATTAAAGTAACAGCCTATACAAGCCTTGACGCGCATGCACGCCAAGCTTTGACGCGATCGTCCACCAGGGCTTGACGCGATCGTCCACCAGGGCTTGACGCGATCGTCCACCAAAGCTTGACGCGCATGTCCACCAAGCCTTGACGCGCATGTACACCAAGCCTTGACGCAGGTATGTTTTACTCTTCACCCCTGAACAGTCTTACAAACTCCTGCGGGCTTATATCTACAGCACCTAAATCTGTTTTATAATCCAGCGGCATACCCATGTCAAAGAATGAAAATCCGTGTTCCTTCAGGTATTGAGCCGCAAGTATTAGCTGTACTGTACCTGCGTTATCTTCTTCATAAAAACCAGAATAGCTTGTGTAAACATTGCCGTATATTATACCAAATTCTCCTGCGGTAAGCTTTTCGCCGCGGTAGAGTGCGAATGAAGCAGGGTAGGGGTAGGGAGCGGGGGTCAGGAAACCGGAATCAGGAAATTCAAGACAGGCGCTAACAGATGTTATGTCAGCAGAAGAGCGGTTTATTTTCGCATTTCGGCGGATTTTTTTAATGCAATCCACCAACGGCGGGGTCAGCCAGTCGCTGCCGTGTTTTTCAACGCAGCAGCCGATAATACGGTCAAATTCAACATCAGCTTTTAACTCATACCGGCTCAATAACCTTTTAACGGATTTCTTTATATGCAGGTTATCAAAAAATAGAGCAGAACGTACAAGGTGCAGCTTTGGAAGCATAATGTAATACGGATCGCCTTCATTTTCCGCGATATTTATGGACATTACCAAAAATCCGGCTTCCATCAGCTTTGCGGTAAATATAGGATCAAAACCTTCAGCAATGCAGAATTCCCCGCTGTAATCTGTTGCAAGCATGGCGTCTACTGTTTCATGGCAGTCGTCTTCGGGGGAGATATAGATGAAGCCGGACATTGTGTATTTAAGATTCATATACCTTGACCATTCTTTTTGTTTATTCTAAACTAAAACATCGTTTTTGTTTGTAAAGAACTTTGGTTTGTCATGCAATTTTTTTCGCAGACAGGCCTTATAATATAGGAGTAAATACCATGAAGCGTACTTATCAACCCAGCAGAGTAAAGAGGAATCGAAAATTTGGGTTCCGCGCCCGTATGAAAACCAGGGGCGGGAGGCTTGTTTTAAAGCGGCGCAGAGCAAAAGGCAGGATTAAACTTTCAATTTCTAACGAGAAAAAACCCTATTAGTATTATTGAGAAAGAAAATTTCCGCTTTAGGCGGGAAGAGCATTTAAAGGGAAGAAAGGAGATTCAGGCGGTTTTTGACAATGGCAGGAAGTATGACTGCCGCGGCGCAAGGCTTTTTTCATTAAGCAATGGCTTGCCTTATAACCGTATTTGTTTTACGTTTTCTAAATCCAGAGGCATTGCCAAATCTGCACGGAATGCCGTTTCCAGGAACCGTGCCAAACGGCTTGGTCGTGAGGCGTTTAGATTGATGAAAAACCGTGTTTGCGCAGGTTATGACTTAATCCTTCTTGTTTATATCGGTGTGAACGGGAGTGAATCTCTCTCCGACAGGATAAGACAACTTGAATCCCTTTACAAAAAAGCTGGTTTATTGGTTAATTAATATGAAATATATAGCGCTTGTTATTATCCGTTTTTATCAATACGCGGTTTCTCCGCATTTTCCGCCTGCCTGCAGGTATTATCCCAGCTGCTCCTCATATGCTTACGAGGCTGTTAGTAAATACGGCGTATTGCGCGGCAGTTTACTGGCTATAAGGAGGATTCTCCGCTGTCATCCATTTATCCGAGGCGGTTATGATCCTGTTCCTGATTTTGAATCTTCCGGTATCAAGAAATGTAAATGTTAAGTTAGACGCGAATCAAAGTTTTTATTAAGGATATTAGATGGAAAAAAATACAATTTTAGCTATTGTGTTATCCAGTATTGTATTAATTATTTCTTTTACGATACAGGGGTTTCTTGCTCCGACGCCGCAGCCTGTTCCTGTCAGCCAATCTCAGGAATCATCGCAGGTAACCTCTGTTGATATGGACAGGATGCCTATTTATGAGACACAGAGGCAGATAACAGCACCTCCGACGGCTCAGGAAGAGGCGCCGCAGACATTTAACGACATGGAAACAATACCTTTACAGCAGCCTATTGTAATTGATACCGAACTGTTTACAGCCGTTCTTACCAACGCGGGCGGCGATATGGTTTCATTAAAATGGAAAGATACCAGGAAAGATCCTGATGCTCCCGATGCTTTTGTTGATTTAATTCTTTCCGGTAATAATGAAGCGCGCGCGTTCTCCATTGCTTTCGGCAATACGGATACCCAGCCTGTTTCCTCCAATTTTCATGTAAACCGCATATCGGATTATTCTGTAGAGTTTTACCGTGATTTTACCGCTCCTTCGCAGATTTACGGCTATGATGGAAGATTCAGGCTGACTAAACGTTACGATTTTAAACCCAATGATTATATGTTTGAATTAACAGTTACCATGGACGGAGGCTTTTCCGTTATGGGTTTCGATTTTTCGGGAAACGCTTATACATTGTCTTTTGGTCCGCAGATTGGTCCTGTGTTTGAAAAGCTGGACGGTTATTATGATTACCGTCATTATAATATCTATACTAATGGTAAACGCAGGGACGCGAAGGCTAATGAGATCATCAGCAATTCATCATGGGCCGCGATTTCCGGCAAATATTTCGCTTTTATCGCGATTCCGTATCTGAACCTTACTCATTACTCTGTTAATTTTTCTGATAAAGCCGAACCCGGGCTTTTGGCGTCCTCAAGGCTTAATATAATCCGTTCCGCAGCGAATGTTTCTAAAATTGAAGATACTTACCGTTTCTATCTTGGGCCTAAAACGCAGGAAATACTCGGTAATTACAATACCGGCAGAAATGAATTTGGCATACAGGGCGCAAATTTAAATGAAATAGCCAATACACGCGGATTCTGGGGTATTTTTTCACCGCTTGAGAGAGTGTTAAAATGGCTGCTGCTTGGCATTCACCGTATTATTCCCAATTATGGTATTGCAATAATTCTATTAACGCTCTTGATTAAATTACTATTCTTCCCGCTTACCAAAAAAGGATCGGAAGCCACTTTGCGTATGCAGGCGCTGGGTCCCAGGATAAAGGAACTTCAGGAAAAGTATAAAAACGATCCTCAGAAACTGCGGACTGAAATGGGAAAATTTTACCAGCAGGAAGGTTATAATCCGCTTTCAGGGTGTCTTCCTATGCTGCTGCAGCTTCCGATATTTATTTCCATGTTCAGCCTATTTAATAACCACTTTGACCTTCGCGGCGCAATGTTTATCCCCGGCTGGATACCAGATCTTTCCCTCCCTGAATATATAATACAGTTCGGAAACTTCCGGCTGCCGATTTTGGGATGGACTGCGCTTCGGCTTCTGCCATTTATTTATGTTGGTTCCCAGCTGCTATATGGCAAGGTTACCCAGATGCCGGGTCAGCAGTCCAATACACAAATGAAACTGATGTTATTTGTTATGCCGATAGTATTTTTCTTCGTGCTTTACGATGTACCATCAGGGCTGCTTGTTTATTGGATTTTCTCCAATCTTCTTACGCTTGTTCAACAGGTTATAATAAATAAATTTATCATCGCAAAAAAGGCCGCTCTCGCTCAGGCGCAGCCTCAGGTTCAGCCTGAAAAGACGCAGGAACCGCGGAACAGACCAGTATTACCTCCTAAAAGCTCAGGGGGCGGCAAAAAGAAAAAGAAGAAATAGAGTTGTTCTGATACTTCAATTTTTGAACAACTTCCAAACTTAAACAAAGGAGATATCATATGGAATTTGAATTTGAAGGCCGTACCGAGAAAGAAGCAATTGACAGGGCGGCAGGAGAACTTGGTCTTGAAAAAGAAGATTTTGACGTAGAAATTTTGGAGACTCAAAAAAGCGGTTTATTTAAAAAAGGGTTAGTGCGGATTAAGGTACATGTACCAAATTTCGGCACTTCTGCAATACCAGGTCATACCGGTCAAAGCGCATCTCTTTCTTCAGACGGACATTCATGTGACGATGGTACGGAGAAAAACCGTTCCAAAAGAAACAGTAAGCCGGTTTTCGGCGAACCTTTGCCACAGAATGAGTTTGAAGAAAAAATGGTTGCGTTTATATCCGGCTTGATTGAACATATGGGTTACTCCGGCAGTGTTGCAGTTCTTTTTAGGGACAAAAACAAGCTGGGTATTAAAATTGATTCCAGTCATTCATCAATATTAATTGGAAAAAAAGGCAAAAATCTTGACGCAATGCAGTTATTGTTAAATATTTATGCAGGAAGAATTGGCAGGGACGATGTACGTGTTATTCTTGATACGGAAAATTACCGGATTCGCAGGGAAGAATCCCTTGTACGTCTTGCCTATAATGTTGCCGAAAAAGTCAGGGAGAGCCGGACTTCAATTCTGCTTGAGCCCATGAATCCATTTGACAGATGGCTTATCCATACAACATTAAACGATATCGGCGATGTTGAAACTAAGAGTGAAGGAGACGGTTTATATAAACAGGTACGTGTTTATTACAGGGGGCTTAAGTAGCTTAAACACCTTGTTTTTTGGTATTTTGCGGTATTATATACATAGGCATATTAATGAAAATTAAGGTTATAATTTTACTGATTTTTATATTTGTTGTTCCCTGTTCCTTTTCTGTTCCGCTTGAGAATATTGTTTCTGTTGTTCAGGCTGCGAGGCTGCGTACAAGCGGCGATATCATTATAGAGACGCAATTAAGGAATCCTTCTCCCCTGCTGATACCTTATAACAGCGAATTACGGCAGTATGTTAATATAACTCAGAACTCGCTGAATCCAGGAATTATGGTAGAAGCCCTGTATTTATATATAAAACCCGATCAATTTTATACATCAGCTGACTTCTGGGATGATAAACAAAAAACAGGAATCTTTAATCAATTAACTGCCATCAGCAGCCTTTCAGGTATTCAATATTTTTCTGCCAGCCGTGATACAATGCGTACTTTTTATGAATCTTCCGTAGTTATTGACGGACCGGCAAGCAGGAATCCTCTTCCTGATCCTGTTTTTTACCAGATTCCGGAAGCTCTTTCCTTGTTTGCGAGACAGAAAGACCTGACTTTTGGGGATAATGTTTACCGTTATGATTATTCAAGTTCTCCCGATATAATCTATTTTTTACAGGAAAATATAACATCCTTAACTTATGGGATAATACCCGCAGTAGGGAGGGGGAACCTAAGATCGGTTATCGCAGTTATTGATAACGGAGATTCTTTGTTGTTTTATGCTGTATCAATGGCCAAAGCTGTCTCTTTACCGGGCATGGGAGACAGAATTAGCTCGTCTTTCAGTAACCGGGCACAAGCCATTCTTGCCTGGCTGACCGACAGGCTTGACAGGGAAATTTTTGCTTTATAATCCTATTTTCATTTATTTACTTTTATTGTATAATTTAGTAGAGCATACCGAAATTTTTCAAAAGTAAACTTGTATTTAAGGATGGTTCATGATGAGGCTATTTACACGATCGGATTTTGACGGGTTGGCTTGCGGAGCGATTTTATCATATTTAGGTCTTATAGATGACTGGCAATTTGTACATCCCAAGGATATTCAGGATGGTTTGGTAGAAGCCACAGATAATGATATTCTTGCAAATATTCCTTATATAAAAGGCTGTAAACTCTGGTTTGATCATCATTCCAGCGAAACTGAGCGTTTGGGAGATGGTACGTATTTTGAAGGTGTTTCGAAAATGGCTCCAAGCTGCGCTCATGTAATTTATGATTATTACGGCGGCGAGGCCAAACTGGGTAAATTTGCCGAGATGATTTATTATGTCGATAAAGTGGATTCGGGCGATCTTACGATTGATGAAATCCTGGATCCAAAAGGCTGGATACTTTTGGGATTTATCATGGATCCGCGTACTGGTCTGGGCCGTTTCCGCAGTTTTACAATCAGTAATTATGATTTAATGCTTAGTCTTGCTACCGCATGTGCTGAAAAACAGATTGCCGAGATATTACGAATGCCGGATGTAAAAGAACGTCTTGATTTATATTTCCAGCAAACAGAGCTCTTTATCAATATGGTTAAGAGTCATGTCGTTATATTAGGTAATATAATTAAAATTGATTTGCGCAATGTAGATACAATCTATGCAGGGAACAGGTTCATGCTTTACACGCTTTACCCCGAGCGCAATATCTCAATGTGGATTGTAGACGGCCGTAATAAAATGAATGTCGCCATTACAATCGGTCATAGCATTATAAACCGTTCCAGTAATATTGATGTCGGTTCCATGTTATTGGGCTACGGCGGCGGCGGTCACAAGAAGGTTGGTACCTGCCAGGTTGCCAATGAAGATGCCGACAGAATTATTAATGAAATAATAGGGAAGATTAACAAGAAAAACCCTGTTAATGGCTAATTCTCTGCTTAATAGTTTTATGTTTTCATATTTCAAGGTTTAAAACTTGTTAAATCGCGCTGAAATGTTTTATAATTAAGATATGCCGGTAAAAGATGTTAAGGTTCCTCTTTCCAGGGTATTTTCGCCGAGAAATGAAAAATATCTAAATAAAAACTATATTGATATTGTAATGGAAGAAGGGATTCCTGTTTTATGTATAAATAATGATTCAGGAAAAGAACGCCAGATGCCTTTTAAGGTTTTATACGATACAAATGACAATTTTTGGATGCAGGTTGGAAGCTGGGAGTATTTTTTTTCAAATGAAGACTTTATTACTATTAAAGAAAAAGCTGCTAAAAAGATGGCAGACTGGAAGGCCAGAATACCAAAAATCGCCGAAAAGTCTGATGAGTTAAAAGAACCGATAGATAATGCAGGATTTGGAAGTGAATATCAGGCTTATGCCGGTATGTCTGCCGAAGAAAAAATTAAATGTCTTAAAAAAGATAAAAAACAGCTTAATGATCTTCTTTTTCAAAAAACTAATGATGAGGCGGAAATTGCTAAAGCTCTTGTTGATACAACAAAAGATGCTGCTATGATAAATCATGCAGTGCTCGAGGAAGCTATACTTCTTGCGGATCATGAGGCAAAAAGACTGACTCAGGACCTTGTTGATTCCACACAGGAGATGGTCAGGTCTTCGGCACAGCTTGTTTCGGAAAATGTTTTTAATAACGATATGGTAAATACACTCGTGGAAAAATCCAACGGAACGATTGTCCAGCATATGACGCGGGTTTATCTTAACGGGATTGCCTTTCTTTCCTTTTACAACAATCTGGTTTCGTCATCCAGCGCCATTAAGAAATTGCGTATCTCTTTTACCGGTAAGTATAGTAATTATTACCAAAAGCTGCTTCCGCACATGAGAGTCGGAGACATTAATCTGGAGCGTGTTTTTTACGGAGGTATGAGAGCCATTCCTCCCGAGCTTTATTTTAAGTGGGCTGTCGGTTTTTTAATTCATGATATTGGCAAAGCTGTCGCCGTAGAATACCATGAAGGCGAAGGTTCATATGACCGGAACATTGTAATCGATCATGTAAAGCAGGGTTTTAAATCCGTAATGACCAAGACAAATTATCCGATGGAAGCGGGCCTTATTACCGGTTATCATCATGAATATTACGGTAATCCGGACGGTTACGGTTATTACCGTACGTATCTTCAACAGCATAAAAAAGAAAATCCGGACGCCAGAATAGATTATTGTATCAGTTATGATTTGGATCCGGTTATGAACTATTATGCGCTTGCTTACTTTCCGGCGAAAGTTTTGGAAATAATCGATGTTTATGACAGCGTAACTGATCCGCACCGTGTTTACCGCAAGGCGATGACTTCCGAAGAGGCTCTTGCAATGATGCAGGAAGAATTTATTAAAAAGGAATATAAAATAGACGCGGTGCTTTTTGACATATTCGCCATGTTTATCCGGGAACAGGAAAAACGGAAAAAAAAATAAAAGAATAGCGCCAGTCTTATATGATTTTTTTATTGTGAATTAAAAATACCGCCCTAAAGAGGCGGGGTATTAAACTCCTCAGCATGAATAAAAACGCTTCTTTTCTGCCCAAAGGCCAAGCGCGGGATTTGGGACAAAGAATATCCGTTCTCCGCCGGAAAGGGTGTTCCAACCTATATTCAGTTTATTAATATCATAATGGGATTGGGCTTCATTAAGATCACCCCAATTAAAACCGACTGATTCAATCTCTTTTTGGGTAACACAGGGTTTATCTCCGGAAGGAGATGTACAATAACGAACAGTAAACCGCCCTTCGCTGGAACCGTGTATAAGGTGAGCGGCGGCGCTTAGGTTTTCTCCCAACTCGGTGTTATCTGCGGCTTTACCGATTATCTCCTTGCTTGGTCTGTAGCCGTATTTTCTGATTAACTTGTCAATACCGGAATCCTCGCCGAACCGTTCGAGTCCAGGAGCGAGAACCAATAATTCGCCGCTGTCGGCTATTGCCATTCGGGTGCGGTAGATTGCTTTGTTTCCAAGCCACGTTGTACGAAACTCCTCCGGATCAAGATATACAACTGCTTTGTTAATTGGTTCATCCATAATATCAACATTGACTTGCTGCGCAAGGCATGCGGCTTTCTCAAAACATTCACGGCCGAAGCCTATAAAAAGACCTCTTACCGCTAAAGAGCCGCGCGGCTTTAAAGCAGACTGAGTTTCGCTGCCGGATCTGGCACTCACTACTGTAAGAACCCAGAGGACCGGCGGCAGTTTATTCGCGTAACGGTGCAGCCCCTCATCAAACATCCGGCGAACCGGTGTATCAACCCTTCCCATCATCTTTTCCATTCCGTAAGCCGCACCCGCGAAATGGCTTTTATCAATGGCTTCTTTGCCGCCTGTTCCAACAAAAATATTTTTCCCGTGATTTGCCATTCCGGCAACTTCGTGCGGTACTACCTGTCCAATCGAAAGAATCATGGAAAAGTTTCCGTTGTCTTTGCGCAATAACTTATTAACCTGTACGGGCCAATCATAATGTACAGCTCCGGAGCATGCATTCTCTACCCAATCTGCTTCCAGGCGGCCCAGCTCTACAACATCATTCCGCCAGTCATGAACAAGAAATTTATTTTGGGGGATGCCGGGAAACATTTTTTTAAGTTCCGCGTCTGTCATTGCCATGTGGGTTCCAAGCGCGGGGAGCACTGCACCCAGTCGATTTCCTGAAGAGGCGGATAACCGGCGCTCTGCGATATCGGTAAAGAACCCCGCTCTTGAATGAAAACGTGTTATATCAGGAGGAAGAGCAATCACGTTCCCTGATGTCTTAAGGTCAGCCAACGCTTTAGAAAGCGCCGCGGAAAAAAGTTCATCAAGTTCTTCATCGCAAAGATCCAAGTTTGCGCCGCCTTTGTCAATATATGTTTTCTCTGTTATTATCATTTCTTTATTTTAACATGCTTCTTAACTTTTTCCATCAATTCATTGTCCTTGAATGGTTTGACAATAAAATCAGAAGCTCCCAGGGACATTGCTTCCTTAATCTGGGGAAGCGTTCCTTCGGATGTCAGCATAATAATCGGAGTGTTTTGATGATCAGGCAATGCCCGTATCATGGATATAAGTTCAAATCCATTCAGCATCGGCATTAAATAATCCAGCAGGATTAAATCAACCCTTTTTAATTCCAGAAAGTCTATTACGCATTCAGGCCTGGATAATGTATACACCGTGTAATCGTTATACAGAGCGTATTTGATTGTCTTTAGCGTGCTTGTGATATCGTCAACTGCAAGAATATACGGTTTACCGTTTTCCTCCTTATCCGAAGAATATTTTTCAGATCTGCTGGCTGTCACATGTTTATCAATACAGCTGATAATATTTGATGTGTCAACAGGCTTTAATATATAATCAACTGCGCCAAGGTTAAGCCCTTTAAACACGCTGTTCTTTTCTTTATTGCTTGTCAGGAAAACAACCGGTATTCCGGCGTATCGTTCATCTTTCTTTAAACTTTTAATTATTTCATAGCCATCGACATCAGGCATATTAATATCAAGCAATATTAAATCCGGCGTGATTTTTTCCAGGATTTTAAATAATGCTTCATTCGACTCTGCAGGGTACACCTCATAATGCCCCATGAGCCTTCTTTTGAGTGCTACCAGACTGCACTGAACATCGTCAACACAAATAATTTTATAACGTTCTTTCGCATTTTCAGCTGTTGGCATTAAATCTGCTTTTGCCATAAAATCCTTCCTGTTTTAAATATAATCTGTACCCTTATCAGATTTTAAATTTATTTGAAAGTTTCTCAGCAATTTGTTCAAAACCTGCCCTGTCAATGTTATACCGCAGCCAATCTATAAGCTCATTATCCGATTCGTATTGGTAACTTTCCAGTTCAGCCATTGCAGTGTCCGCGCCATCCATATCATAATTATTACAGGCATCCATAAGTTTCAACAGTAATTGCTCATCAGGTTTATCTTTTACAGGCTTTTGCTTTACACTGTCCTGTCTGACAAGAAAATCATTTATGCCGGATACCAGATTTCTTGCATTTTTTATAAAAACCGGATTATTCTCTTTTATGAATTCATAGTTACCGGCTTTTCCCTGCATTTCAAGTTTCAGCGCTTCTTCAGCGATATTCTCTGCAAAAATATCGTAACTTGTTCCTTTTATACCATGAACAGATATTATATAATTTTTCAGCGTTTGCTCTGTTACAATTTCTATGCTATCAAGAAGATATTTTACATCGGCTGCATATGAACGCAGAACATCAATGTATGCTGCCTCATTTCCGCCAAATCGCTGAAGCCCTTTTGGTATATCCAGCCCGGCGATTTCATCGCATGATAATTGTGATTCTATCGTATTGTCTGTGTTTTTTATATTCAGTTCCGTCAGTTTTGAATCAGGATTCAAATGCTGTGCCTGCTGTTTTAACTGGGCCTTTTGCCTGCGGACTTCATCAATTACTTCCTGCGGCTGCTTATCGCGTATATATTTATTTAAAATCAGGTTTAACTGACGGATATCAATCGGTTTAGACAAAAAATCATCGAAGCCATTTTGCATGAATGCTTCCGCCTGTCCGCTGACAGCGTTAGCTGATAATGCAATAATAGGGGCTGCATATCCCAATTCACGGATACGTTTTGTTGTTTCTATGCCGTCCATTTCCGGCATCATGTGATCCATGAAAATAATATCATATTTTTCACCGTCTCCGATTTTTTCAATCGCTCTAAAGCCGCTCTTTGCAGAACTTATTTTTACCTCATAAAGAGCTAAAAGTCCTTTAGCTACATAAATATTCGCTTCCACATCATCTACAACAAGGATACTGCCGTAAGGCATGGGTTCATGCGATATATTCACCTTTGCTAGAAATTCTCTGCTGCGCATGCGCAGCAGTACCAAGTTTTCAGCTACTTCCCTGCCGATTATTTCGCTGCCGCATTTTTCCTGCGGAAGGCGTATGTTAAATACGGAACCCTTGCCTGGTTCACTCTCTATCTGGATTGTTCCCGACATCATGTTTATTAAGTTATGCGTAATACTCATGCCAAGCCCTGTTCCCTCTTTCGTGCGGTTAATTTCTGCATTGAATTGAGTATACAAATCAAAAAGCTTGCTTATTTGTTCTTCAGTCATTCCCTGTCCCGTATCGCTGACAGTAATGCTTAATATAACCTCATTGTCTTTATTACCTGTTTCTGTATAAATTGACAGCTTGACATTTCCCTCATCAGTATATTTAAACGCATTTGAAAGCAGATTATTAAGAATTTGTTTAATGCGCAGTTCGTCCCCGATTAAATAAACAGGAAGATTCTCGCTGATATCAAGTTCAAAATTAATGAGTCTGCTGCCTATTCTCATTATATTAAGCTGCGTTGTGTCGCTGATTAAACTTGCTGTATCATACTTATTTAGCATCAGTTCAAGTTTGCCGGCTTCAATTTTGGAAAGGTCAAGGATGTCATTAATGATACTAAGCAGCAAATCACCGGAAGTGAATATCTTTTCGAATGATTCTTTTACAGACGGATCGAGTAATTTGTTTTGAAGCTGTATTTCGCTTATACCCAATATGGCGTTCATGGGAGTGCGAATTTCATGGCTCATGGTGCTCAGGAAGGTGCTTTTCGCATGATTTGCTGCATCAGCTTCTTCTTTAAGAAGCTTGATTTTTTCAAACGGTTTTTTAATAAAATTCGAAGCGATTATCGCGGCAATAATGTTAAGGATAATACTGACAATAGCTATTACAAGAAATCCCATATCTATATTTTTAACTGGATTCTCAGGATGCGGTGCTACAACTCCCAGACTCCAGCCTTCACGCGATTTTGAAACCGGTCTGAATGAAGCTACGCGGTAAACATTGCCGATTGAATAATAACCTATCCCTGTCTCTCTTTGCGTCATGCGAGTTACTGTTTCAGCCAACTTTGCATAAGAATTATCAGTCTGCGCAGCCAGGATATAATTAAACTGTCCCTGTACCCAATATTCACGCGGGTTGGCTATTGCATAACCTTCACTGTCACTCAGGAAAATATGGCCTGTTTCCCAAATTACAAAGTTGGAAAGAAGCCGGCTGAAAAATGTTCCGGGAAGCGTTGCAACAAGAATTCTGCTATGCGAAAACGGCAAAAGGACAGCCAGATAAAAAACTACACCGTTAGCTGTTTGATAGGTGGAAGAGATTGCACTTCTTCTGGGAATACCGAATATATCCAGACTGCCATACATAACCGGACTGCTGTCAGCAGCCGGAAATATCTGTTTTATATATTTATCATTTACTATATCAGCACCTGCATGCATTTCTCCGAACGACACGACAAGCTCTCCGGAAACATCAACAACAGCCATACCTATAAATTCCTGATATATAAGGCTTTGTTCCCAGAGGACTTGAGGCCATTTTGCTTCATCCTGTGTATCAATGCTGTTGGCCACTCCCTGCACTTTTAGCTTTAAAAGATCAAGTTCGGCGCTAACTAAATGATCTGCAACATTTGCTACTACCGATAAATTAGTTTCCAGGAATATATCCATATTTCTCTGTACAAAAATAATACCGGCTGAAATGCTGAATATAATAATAACCAGATTAATTGAAATTATTATTAATACTGCCATTGTGCGTATTTTCATCGTAAAAATTATAACATTTATACATATATTCAACAAGAAAAATAAATACCGCATCATTTGCGGCACCATAATATAAACAACATGACAAATCAATTAAATTATATTAAACTGATTCGGATACAATAATTATTACAGGAGATGATTATGGGAAATGCCGATATTGGCTTAATAGGGCTTGCTGTAATGGGAGAAAACCTTGTACTCAATATGGAAAGCAAAGGGTTTTCTGTAGCGGTTTACAACCGGACAACGTCCAGAGTGGATGAATTTGTTAAAGGACGCGGTAGTGGCGGGAAAAAAATAAAAGGCTGCTACAGCATGGCTGAACTTGCGGCGGCGTTAAAAAGACCCCGTAAGGCAATGATTATGGTGAAAGCCGGTAAAGCCGTGGACGATACCATTGAGCATCTCCTGGAAGTATTGGAAAAAGGTGATATAATAATCGACGGCGGCAATTCAAACTATCAAGATACAATACGCAGAACTGCGTATGTTGAATCAAAAGGATTTTTATATATAGGCACAGGAGTTTCAGGAGGCGAAGAAGGCGCGCTGACAGGGCCTTCTATTATGCCCGGCGGATCTCCCGCCGCCTGGTCTGAGGTTAAGCCGATTCTGCAGGCAATCTCCGCTAAAGTTGATAATGACTGCGCGGCAAACAGTGTACCCTGCTGCGATTGGGTAGGCGAGAACGGTGCAGGCCACTTTGTAAAAATGGTGCATAACGGTATTGAGTACGGCGATATGCAGTTAATCTGCGAAACCTACGATTTGATGAAAAATGTGCTCGGTCTTTCATACGAAGAGATGGGCAATGTGTTTGATGAGTGGAACCGCGGTTCTCTCGGAAGTTACCTTATTGAAATAACAAGGGATATTCTGCGCTACAAAGACGAAGACGGCGCTCCGCTGGCTGAAAAAATACTTGATACTGCGGGACAGAAGGGAACAGGCAAATGGACAGGTATTGCCGCTCTTGAGTTCGGCGTGCCTCTTACATTAATCGGAGAGGCTGTTTTCGGACGCTGTCTTTCAGCAGCCAAAGACGAACGGGTACGTGCCGCAAAAGTTTTCCCAAGTCCGAAGATTACCGCTCCTGTGGATAAAACGGTATTTATAAAAGATTTGGGAAAGGCTTTATATGCGTCAAAAGTTGTGTCTTATGCGCAGGGTTATCTTTTAATGCGGGAAGCGGCGAAAGAGTACAAGTGGAACTTGAATTACGGCGGTATTGCCCTTATGTGGAGAGGAGGTTGTATTATCCGTTCTGTTTTTTTGGGAAAAATTAAGGAAGCTTTTGATAAAAACCCAGGCCTGGAAAATCTTCTTCTTGATTCATTTTTCACAGGCATTATAAAAGACGCACAGGACTCATGGCGCAGGGTTGTAGGCACCGCTGTACAAAACGGAATTCCTGTTCCGGCATTCGCGAGCGCGCTCTCTTATTTTGACGGCTACAGAAGCGAACGCTTGCCTGCGAATCTTTTGCAAGCGCAGCGTGATTTTTTCGGTGCACACACTTACGAACGAACTGACAGGAATCGCGGCGAATATTTTCATACCAATTGGACAGGAAAGGGCGGGACAACGAGCGCGTCAACGTATGTCGTATAAAACAAATAAACGCGTAATATTTTATTAAGGAGTTTTTATGTCAGTATTATCCATTCCGGCTGCAGAAGGAGCAGTTCATGATTTGTTGGCGCTTGGCGCATTAGTAACACGCCTTGATCCTGGAATTATTCCGTTTGCGCAGGCTGATGAATATCTCCTCCATGTATCCGGGGGCGAATACAATGTCGCAACAAATCTATCAACTTGTTTTGGTATGAGAACAGCTGTCGCAAGCGCCATGGTCAATTATCCAATCGGCAGAAGAATTGAGTACGCGGTGCAAAGAGCCGGAGTAACTCCCTACTACAAACGTTTTGATCACGACGGAGTTCGCGGGCCGAACATGGCAATTGTATGGAGCGATCGCGGACAGGGAGCGAGAGCTCCTGTAGTTTTTTATAATCGTTCAAATGAAGCTGCTCAAAGGCTTGCTCCCGGAAGTTTTAACTGGGATGAAATGTTTTCCAAAGGAAGAGTCCGTTGGTTCCATTCCGGAGGAATTTTCAGCGCTCTCTCCCCTACCACTTCTCAGCTTGTTATAGAAGCAATGCAGGCAGCGAAAAAAGCGGGAGCGGTTGTTTCATTCGATCTTAATTACAGGGCAAAACTTTGGGCAGTAGCCGCCGCGGAACAGGGAAAGAATGCCGCGCAGGCGGAAGAAGAAGCTGCTAAAACATTACGTAAAATTGCGGAATATGTTGATGTGCTTGTCGGTAACGAAGAAGACCTGCAAAAGGGACTTGGTCTTAGGGGGCAGGATGTTGAAGCGAAGGGGCAGCTTGATCCGTCTGCGTTTTTCGGCATGATAGAAAATGTTAAAAAAGACTTTCCGAACATAAAAGCGGTCGCGACAACGTTACGTGAAGTTCACTCCACAAACCGCCATTCATGGAGCGCGGTTCTTGCATTGGACGGTAAAACCTATCAGGCTCCAACAGCCGAGCTTGATGTTTATGACAGAGTCGGAGGCGGCGATGGTTTTGCAGCAGGCTTGTTTTACGGCCTTCTTTCCGGGAAGGATCCTCAAACCTCACTGAATCTTGGCTGGGCTCACGGCGCGCTTGTAACAACAACTCCAGGCGATACATCAATGTGCAGTCTTGATCAGGTAACGGCTTTCGCCAAAGGCGGCTCTGCCAGAATACAGCGCTGAGAATTTTTTAGTAAGAAAAATGATCCGTTCTCTGTATGGAGCAATGGTACATGGGGATATAAGCGCGTTTCCGTTAAAAACATGAAATATTATAACGTTTATAACTACAAATTCTGCACGCTTGGAATTGCCGAAGAAGAAGCTGCCGTCAGTAATATTTTTTTTAATGGGAATATACCGCCTGATGGATTTGAAAAAAAAGAGACGCCGTTAATTAAAAACGCGGCGGAACAGCTTACAGAGTATTTCTGCGGGAAACGGCAGGCGTTCGATTTACCGTTTTCTTTTCATGGAACAACATTCACTGTAAATGTCTGGAAAAAACTTCTAACCATTCCATACGGAGAAACTCGGAGTTACGGTGAAATCGCCGCAATGATTGGCAGCCCGAAAGCATGCCGGGCTGTCGGTATGGCGAATCATAATAATCAGATTGCGATTATTGTTCCGTGCCACCGCGTTATCGGACATAATGGCAGTCTGACAGGTTACGCGGGAGGTCTGGAGTTAAAACAAAAATTACTGGAACTGGAACATAAATATAAACACGCACATTAATCAGCTATGTTGAGCAGACAATACTATCAATGAAACAAATAATGTCACAGCAAGAGTTACAAGGTATATTACAAGCGCAGAAGAAAAACCTATGCTTATAACAAGCCAGATGCCAAGAATATTAAAAACAGTGCGGTAAAGGAAAACAAAACCATGAAAAACAACAGGTAATACGGGAAGCAGAAGGATAAAAAGATAACGCGGTTTTTGCTTTGCGCGGTAACGCCATGCGATAACAATTACGAAAATCGCCATCGGAAGGAAAAACAGGGCTGTACCGAAGCGGTTAAGAATCTCTGCCTGGAAAATTTGACTGACATATCCGGCTTTATCAAGCCTGTCAGCGGCTTCAAAAAGTTCATTAATCTGAAGATTGGACAGTCCCCGGCGTACTTTGGATAATAAAAGGAAATCCTCAAAACTAATATCAAGAAGCACTCCGCCCGCAGGCTCGCTCCCTGTCAGCCATTCGCTTTGGTAAAAAATATTATCATTGGAGCGTTCCAATGCGTGCGTCAGTATAAGTATCTGCGGTTTGTTGTTTGATGAAAACGGCAAAAGTTTTACATAACGCGCCGTTCCGTTTGCCTTTAAATTCATCTGTCCGTCAAAGTTCATATAATCAAATCCAAAACCATAGGCGACATCGGCTGATAATGTAAGGCTGGAGAACCTAAGCACCGACCTTCCGTCTCCTCCTGGGAGCGAAAACACGGCACCGTTTAATATTTCACCGACCGATAATTCCATTTCATCAATAAAAAACGCGGTTCTCTTTGCGCCCTGCTCGCTGGCTGCAAGGAAATTTTTAACATCAGGATCACCAGGGTTTAAGGACATTAATCTCTGAAAAATATAAAAAGCGCGTATCCAGTCGCCTGTTTCCATTGCCTGATAGCCTGAAACCTTCAGATTAAACAATTCAAAAAGGCGTATTTCATTTTGGTTAGGAGAAAGAGACTCGATCATGTTCCACGCTTCGCTTGACAGCCTTGACGCGCTTGCTGCCTGTGCGCTTCCGCTTACAGAAAGGCGCTCTCCCAGATTCGCGAGCCAGTGCGCGTCAAAATACCGTTCTTCATTAAAAGCCGCAATGCTCATATTTATGGCCTGCGTGGCGTCAACGGAATGTACATTGTCAGATAACGACAATGTTTCAAATGTCTGCATACCTCTTGTAATCGCCGATTTTGCCAATCCCCTTTCTTCGAAAGACTGTTCATCCATATTAATCACTATTTTTTCTCTCAGACTTTCCAGCTCTGGGCTGTTAAGCCAGATTCGATCGCAGATGGCAACGAACTGAGAAGATTCAAACCATTCGCCGGAATCCGCGCTGTCCTGCGCGTTTTTTTTCGCAAGGTGGTACAGCGCTCCGGAAAAACGCATGTTTTCTTCATATCTACTCAGAATCGGAAGCGCAAGAAAGAAAATAATTCCGTAAACAACAGCAGCTATTATGGCGGTAGCAACAAAAGATATAAACCGCTTAAAAAACATATCGGAAAAACTGCTGTAAGTTTCCTCATATGAAGCCAGTCCGAAAGGTATAACAAGCGCGGAAAAAGCAAGCGCGGGAAACAGGCTAAATACTTCAAGCGCTCCCTGTATCAGCCGCCAGTTTTTGGAATATACCGGAAGCGGTACTTCGCTGCCGGGAAAAATAAAACGGAAAGCAATAATCAGTAAAGAAGAAACAACAACATATATTAATAAAATAAATTGAGGAGTGCGGAGTTTATCAAAATTAATCCTCATCGTTATACCTCTTTTTGGCGGCAAAAGAAAGCAGCGAATATAAATTTAATAGAATGCCAAGCCCGACAAAAAACAACGGAAGGGCGAAAGATACCGGTATTATATTATTAAGAAAAGAGCCGGTAATTTCCTGCATTTCCGGAGTGTTTAAAAATGAATTAAGCGAAAGAACACCGCAGAAAACAAGCGCCGCGAGAAAAAGGTTTGCAAGCGGCCAGACGCTGAACTTTAAAACATAAGCCAGCGAGCATAGCATAAAAATCAGCGATCCGGCATATATGAGAAACGGAAATATTCCTTCCAGGAATTTCTTCCTGAACATTTCCGCGTTTAGTCTTATATCTATCGCAAGACTTTCCATAAACCACGGAGTATCATTTCCGAAAAGAACAGGAGGCAGATTATAATTAACGCTTGCCGATTGCTGATAAACTAAACGCTGTCCTGGAATCGCGACTACTCTGGGCCCCAGAGGATCTGCTGTTCCGTTTAAAAGGACAACCGCGGTTTCATTTTTGCTGAGTGTATTTGTAAGTATTAATCCCCTGCCGCCAAGCGGTACGCCGTTACTTTGAGACGGCGGTACTGATTTCCATTGTTCAAGAGCAAAGGAAATGCCAAAACAATAAAGAACCGATAAAACCATGATACAGCCAATTGTCATTACCGAGAAATATTCTCTTCTTGCCGCGTAATTTACAGCAATGACAATCGAGGAAAAAAGCGACAGCGACATGGCCCAATGAGCAGCGGTTATCAGCAATGTAAGGGTAGTTTCAGGCTTTACCGGTAGACTTTTTGCCCAGTCAATGCGCAAAGATAAAAATCTGACAGCAGTCACGGATACAAAAATAATTACAAAGGTAAGACTGAAAAAGAGAATTAATTTGGCAAAATTCCTCACTTTTCCAGATTATCACGCCATGAATCCGGTGTCCAGCATATATATATTGAAGCTGCACCGAAAAAAAGACATAATTAATCATGGATAACAAAATTGCGGTTATGGGAGCCGGCGCATGGGGAACAGCGATAGCTAAAGTAATTGCTGAAAGGGATAAAGATGTTGTCATCTGGAGTTTTGAAGAAAAAGTAAGAGATGACATTAATAACAATAGACAGAATTCCAGATATTTACCTGATGTAGAACTTCCGCAGTCGGTAAAAGCAACCTCAGATATTCAGGAGGCCGCTGAGGGAAAACAATATATTATATACGCTGTTCCTTCATTGTTTTTGATGGATACTTTAAAAAAATCCATTATGGTAAATTCCATCCGTGAAGGGAAAACCATCATCGCAGTAATAACAAAAGGTTTTATACCTACAGAACACGGTCCAAGGCTAATTCTGGAAACAATGGAAGATTACCTTCCTGGTTTTTTCCGCCAGTCGCTGGTATATATATCCGGTCCAAGCCACGCAGAAGAAGTATCCTGCGGAAAATTGACAGGGCTGATAGCCGCAAGCGAAAACGCGAAAAACTCGATTCGCTTCAGGGACCTGATAAAAAACCCGCGCCTAATGGTTTATTCATCACTTGATGTCCGCGGAGTGCAGGTAGCGGCAGCGGCAAAGAACGTTATCGCCATCGCGTTTGGAATGCTGGACGCTTTAAAAACATCCGGAAAAGCTGAGATGTTCGGAGACGGAACTGAATCTCTTCTGCTTGCCGCAGGGCTGAATGAAATACAGACTCTGGGCATGGCGTTAGGCGCAACCCATCCCGAAACATTTACTTCGATTTCCGGAATCGGCGACCTTGATGTTACCTGCCGTTCCGTACACGGAAGAAACCGCCGTTTTGGAAGGGAAATTATCGAAAAAAATATACTGAAATCCTTTAAAGACATTGATGATATTCTGGCCCGCATCGGAGAAATAGGTTACCTGCCTGAAGGAGTCGCAGCCGCTAAATATATTAAGGTTCTCTGCGAAAAACATAAATTAAAAATGCCTGTTTCTACAGGCCTTTGCAGGCTTTTAAACCGCGAAGTAGAACCAATGGAGTTCTGCAGGAATTTACTGGTAGACTGGAATATAGAATGATAACGTCAGGAGCTGTAAATGTTTGAAAAATTAACCGGAAAAATTAATGACGCGTTTCGCTTTGTTACGGGCAAATCCGCCATTTCGGAGAAAAATATAGAAGACGCTGTAGAAGCGATAAAAATGGCGCTTCTTGAAGCGGACGTAAACCTGCGTGTTGTCCGCCGTTTTGTCAATTCAACAATAGAAGAGGCGAAGGGAGAAAAAGTCTTACGCTCTGTAAATCCGGGACAGCAGTTTATAAAAATTGTTCACGATAAACTTGTATTACTCCTCGGAGACGAAGACCCCGCAAGCCGCGCGTTAAAGCTCCTGGGGCCTGATGTAATAACAACAATTCTTATGCTCGGACTTCAGGGTTCCGGAAAAACCACAAGCTCCGCAAAACTCGCGCTGCGCCTGAAAAAAGAAGGCCGAAAGCCATTGCTTGTCGCCTGCGATCTTGTCCGTCCTGCCGCAATGGAACAGCTTGCTGTTCTGGGCAGTCAGGTAGATATCCCCGTTCATAAAGAGGACGGAGCCAGTGACAGCGTAAAAGTTTATCAGAACGCTGCCGCATGGGCAAAGAAAAACATGATTGACACTGTCATCATCGACACAACAGGACGCCTTCAGATTGACGAACCGATGATGCAGGAACTGTCCCGTTTAAAAAACGCTGCCGCTCCTGATGAAATGCTGCTTGTCGCGGACTCAATGACAGGCCAGGCGGCCGCGGACATCGCGAAAACATTCGATGAAAAAATCGGGCTGACAGGCGTCATATTAAGCAAGTTTGATTCAGACACAAGAGGCGGCGCGGCTCTTTCATTAAAGACCGTTACGGGTAAACCGTTAAAGTTTACGGGAACAGGCGAAAAGCCGGAAGATTTTGAACCTTTTTATCCGGACAGAATCGCGGGCCGAATTCTCGGCATGGGCGATGTTGTAAGCCTTGTAGAAAAAGCGCAGGAAGTAATCGACGAGAAGGAAGCTCTTGAACTCCAGAAAAGAATGGAGAAGGAAAGCTTCACGCTGGAAGACTGGCTGAATCAGATTCGTTCGATGAAAAAGATGGGCAGCATTCAGAAAATGCTGGAAATGATTCCCGGAATGCAGGGACAGATAAGCGAAGATGATATTAACAAGGCGGAATTAAAAAGCCAGGAAGCGATAATTAGTTCCATGACAAAAAAAGAGCGCGCCAATCATTTAATTATCGGCCCTCCGCGCAGAAGCAGAATCGCGCGGGGTTCAGGCACATCGGTTTCGGAAGTAGCGCGCCTTTTAAAAAAGTTTGAAAAGATGAGAAGCATGATGAAGAAAATGGCTAAAGGCGCCAAAGGCGGAGGAATGCAGCTTCCTCCTGGAATGTCGTTTAAGTAACACCCGGACATTTGGTAAATGTTCAGTTAATATGTCAAGTTGATAACGGCAAATTCTTTTTACCAATAAAAGCTATCCCGTAAGATTCAAAAATCTTTTTTGTTTCTTCTATCAGGCTGATGAGTTCTTCTGGATTGCCGGAAGTTGATCCCTGTGTTGCTTTCTTGTGAAAATTGATTTCCGTGGCATTAAATCAGCAACAATTCCATGTGATAACCTTGACAGTTTCCCTTTAGCGGACAAAAATTAGGTATCACTAAATATTCTACCTCAAGGAGTCTATTGTGAAAAACATTACCAAAAAACTTGGGATTATTGCCTTGGCAGCGCTAATCGCATTCGCGATGGCTGCCTGCGACATGGGCAATGGCGGTAATAACAACGACGGTCCCACACATTTTCCCGGCACACTTAAAGCTGAGGATCTGCAAAACAGCCGGCAGGTATGGGAGTACAAAAGAGAGTGGACCAAAATAAGCGACGCGCACATTTTATTCGATGAGGATCGTGCTGTAAATGTTTTTGTCCGTATGTATGACGCTGATTCCAAACTTGCAGGGGAAAAGAACGTCGGTTCAGGAAAAATCGAAGGGGGAATTCTGAGTTTCAGCATTGCAATTCCGGAGACGGAAGTCTTATTTGGATGGGACGCTCTGGAAAGCAGCAATTTCTTTTACTGGGAAGACGCCGCGGTTGATCCGTCGGGGGTAAAAGGCAATGAGTTCATGTTTGTAACAACACCTCAAAACGAGCGCCTAAATTTGGAGAAAATAACAGGTACAAGAGAATCATTGAGCCAGGAACTTGTGCGCT